>JAEEGL017216282.1_pt1 | contig 76686 bp, 68 predicted proteins | sample 9134231 | NCBI WGS metagenome assembly JAEEGL01 (sample SAMN16246548, study PRJNA631951) | gut metagenome | biome: gut microbiome; feature: rumen; material: fiber-attached | host: Bos | place: Iran: Karaj | collected 2018-10 | reverse complement strand
GGGGCTTCCAGAGAAGAAATCATGGATGAGCTGGACAGAAACCTTCATAAATACAAAAACAGCGGTATAAGCGCCATTCTGGGCTGTACGCACTTTCCGCTTGTCAAGAAGGAAGTGGAAGAGTATCTGGGCGGGGGCACATATGAATCAGGCAATGCCGTATTGTCTCTGCCGATCTACTCTGACGGGAAGGGCAAAGTACAGATTTATACAAGCGGAGATACCGATTCATTCAATGAAAAGGTCCGCAGAATATACGGCCAGAACATTACCGCACTGCCGACAAACCGCTAACAATTTCGGTATACCGGAAGGTAAGGTGACAATAATAGGAAAGCCGGAAAAAAGGATAAAATAATATAAATAATATACTTGACTGGCTAATAAATGCTTGTTATAATAATCAAGCGTTAAAAACATGGTCCGTTGGAGAAGTGGTTTAACTCACATGCCTTTCACGCATGCACACACGGGTTCGAATCCCGTACGGGCTACCAGTTAACGATTTCACGAGCATTACGCTCGTGTTGCCATATATGCTCTGATAGCTCAGATGGTAGAGCAACTGACTCTTAATCAGTGGGTCTAGGGTTCGAGTCCCTATCGGAGCACCAGTCGTAAAAACAACCCTTGAAAAAGGGTTTTTTTGTGTCTGAAGAAAAAGCCCCGAGGGGCTTTTTTATCATTCAAAGAAGAAATTGTTGTCGATAAGACTGATCTGACCTTCTTTTTCCGGTTTCTCCATTACCAGCTCTACTTCAGCATCTTCAGGTTTATCGACGACAGTGGCATTCTGCACTTCCATCAGGATGCGCAGATATTCGGAAAGAGTCAGCTTGCTGGTGACATGGTTGGCCATGGTGTAGACACCGTCCATCCACTGTGCCTCAGTAGGGGTACCGTCAAGGCACAGATACTTTTCCTGAACATTGACATAACCGTAGTTCAGTGTTCTGGTCTTGGAGCGTATTTCGTTATAGAAGAAACAGTTCTTCGGATCATACAGTTTTATTTCCTTGCCGAACTGCTTTACTGCCATTAAGCCGATAAAACATTTGTCTATCTGGTCGAAGGTATCACGTCCATAATACAGGTTGACATTGAACTGGACTTCAACCAGATTTCCCTCCATGTTGGCATCAACGAATTCCGCTGCATCGCTGTGAGTGATGTCACCGCTGTGGCAGACGCCGCTGGTACGGAAATCGCTGTTCCAACCTACATTGACAGCCAGTCCCTGTTTGTTGGAGCCGGAGGCATGAAGGTCTATGTCAACACGGTTTTCGTCATTCCAGTAGACAAAGAAACGCAGAATAATGATATCTTCAGGTATCTTATAAGCCAGACCGTTACGGACGTATCCGGCTTCGTCACCCTTAGCCAGCAGCATTGAGTGACTGAGATCAAGACGTCCTTCATCTATGAAGACCTTTCTGTTTCTGAATGGTGAATCCAGATGGGAAAGCTTGGCTTTAAGTGCTGCCAGCAGAACATCATAGGCAGCTGCTTTTTCTTCATTCTTTCCCAGCAGTGTACATGCCAGAGCAAGAGTCTTGGTGGAGAGGGCAGCGCTGTTTTCAACCAGAGCTGCTTTGATCTCTTCGCTGTCATAGCCCAGTTTTACCAGCCAGTTGGTCCATCTTACCAGCATGCCCGGTCTTCTGGCGATGAAGTCAATGACGCCTTCTTCTTTCTTTGAAAGCATTACCTTTACCTGTGACTCCCAGGAAGACAGTTCGCCGTTTCTGAGCGCTCTGACGACTTCTCTGTGTCCTTCAGATCTGGAGAAGCGGTTGTATGAGAGATACTGCAGTACCTGGATGGTTCTTCTGGCTTTCTTGTTGGAAAGAATGACGTTGGCCTTCCAGTCTTCAACAGGGTATGATTCTATGAGTTTAACCAGCATCTTCTTTTCAGAAGTGGTAAATGAGTAATCTCTGTGAGTGAGACAGTAATCCAGGCACTTGAGAACATCACCGGTGTGCTGGCACAATGACCTTGCGGCTTTAACAGCCGTGTCGTGATCTTCCAGATTAAACAGAGCCCAGAAGACCTTCATCATGTTCTGCTTGAAAGGAATGTCGTAGTCAAATCCAAGCACGTCAACATGCCTGAGGGCTTCTTCAATGATCTCAAGTTCCTGCGCTGTAAGACGTTCTGTCTTAGCCAAAAGCTTTTTGAAAGGGACACTGTACATATCGTCTGTATTGATGAGTTCCAGAGTCTTGGCCTTTAACAGCGTATCATCGCTTTTAGTCTTTTCGGTATCTTCAACTTCCGGCAGCCAGCCTTTTTTTACCTCATGGTTCTGACCGAAAAACGCAGCGAGTTCTTCAACACCGTATGTGCTCATGTAGTGGCAGATCTGATGAAAACGGAATGTGGCCTCATCTATCTCCAGCACCTGAGTAGGGAAGTCCGGATACATTGGTTTGGCTTCCACATCCGGAATCAGTGCTCTGAACTCAGAATAAAAGGAATCCAGAGATTCGGAACGTGCCAGTCTGACGATATCCGGTGCCGTAAGGCAGTAACCGAGATTCTTTAATTCCTCGTTTACGGTCATTGCCTTTACCATGTTGGCATCAGTCAGTTCATTCTGGTTGTCCTCAAAGACAGCCAGTCTAAGCTGTTCAAGAAGATTCTGACGGTAATTATTCATTATTCATACCTCCAAAAAACAGGCGACGTTGTCGGCCTGTCTGCGGAATAATAAAACTGACTATTTCGGAACAAACTCAGCATGCACCGCTCTCCTAGTGATAAAAGGAAGTTCCGGGCCGGTCTCATCCGGTTTAAAGGTGCATGAGAACGTCAGTTTTTCAGCAGACAGACTATGCAGCACCGGATTATGGATCCGAAGATCCGATCAATTGCAAAAGGAAGGTGCATGAGCTCTTGGTGAACGTCTGTCTAAGATTATTATAATACAAGTCAATGTAAAACAGAACGGCCTTTCATACTCAGTGTATTTTGTAATAATACGCAGTTTGTGATAGAATTCATGTTAGTGAACAGCGAGGTAAGCCGTATGAAGGATTATCTTTCCGAGATAGACGAGCGCTTTCCGGTCAGAAACAAACCTGATCAGAAGCAGGCTTTCAGGCTTTATGCTCTGGAACAAGCCGCTGAAAGCGGAATAAAAGAAGCTAAAGTTGAAGATAATGAGAAACATCTTAATGTTGTTTTTGGTGATCCTGATAAAGCAAAAGTGATATTTACAGCTCATTATGATACGCCCAGAAGAATGCTGTTTCCAAATCTCATGCTGGTAACAAACAGAGCACTGTACTGGGCATACAATCTGGGAATCGTGGGCATCATCTGGATAGTCTCTTTCTTTGCGTCCGTTGCTGTTAACAAAATGATGCACCTGAACATGTCAGTGTTAAGAGACAGGTTGATATGGCTGTTTTTCTACTATATACTGTATTACATCATGTTTATCCCTGTTTTCAGAGGCCCCGTTAACAAGCATAACCGCAATGACAACACCAGCGGTACGGCAGCGGTAATGGAACTGATGGAAAAGCTGAAAGACAGACCTGATGTTGCCTACATACTTTTTGATAATGAAGAGAAAGGCAAAAAGGGCAGCAAGGCTTTCGCTAAGGCACATCCTGAAATAAAAAAGAACACCCTGGTCATTAATCTGGACTGTGTAGGTAATGGAGACACATATATATTTATTTCACCCGAAGCAGCCATGAAAAATGAACTTTATGCTCTATTGAAAAACACTGTAGAGGGGAAGCAGCTGAATGTAAGAATGCTCACGACAAATGAGGCATCATCCAACAGCGACCATAAGATCTTTGAACAGGGGATCGGCGTTGTGGCATGCCGTTATAAGAGATTTATCGGGTATTTTGCCGACAGGATCCATACTCCAAAGGATACCGTGGCAGATCCAAAGACGGTCAGCGATCTTGCTGAAGCACTCGGCAGCTTTGCGGAATCATTATAAGAATTGCTAAAAAACACCGATCGGTGTTTTTTTGTTTTATAAAGTGTTTATTTTTAGGGAATAACTCAATATTCAGAATGCTTTTATAAAAAAAACTATCTTTTTTCGAAGATAGTTCTTATAAATCTGTTTTAGCGTATTTTTGCGCTAGATATACATATATCTCTTTCTGCAGTAGATAAACACGATCAGAGCGATTATTGCTGATGTTTCCATCAGAGCGAACCATGCGGTAATGTTGCTGCGGTCAGCTGTATCAACGACCTTGCTGTTGTTGATTATCATTACAGAACCGTCAGTCATTTCATATCCCGCAGTTCCTTTTTCAATGATGTTGCCTTCTGAATCACGGCATTCATAAGTAGTGATATAACCATCAATGAATACTTCTTCAACATCGTATTTGATCTCAGCACCACCACTGTATTTATCAAGGTCATTGATTTTCAGACTCCAGTCGCCGTTTTCATTTGCGGTGATGTCGAATGATTTCTCATAAACCTTAGCCACAGTACCATCTGTCTTTTTGACTGATCCGGTAATTGTAACAGTAATGCTCTCCGGTCTGTCACCATTGATGTTATTGGCATCATCCCAGACCTTATAAATTGATATGCCGATCTTTTCGGTTTCATGTGTATTGGTGACAGTTACGGTGTAGTTGTGATCGTCAACCTTTGTGATCTCTCCGATCTCAGTCTCATATTCTTCAACTGAGACTTCTTCGATAGTGTAGACGATTTCCTTACCGTCTCTGTATTTCGGCAGATTCGTGACTGTAGCTGTCCAATCATTACTGTCAGACAGTACCTTGGTTCCAACTACTATCGTTCCGTCCAGTACGTTGATGGTTACATTGTCAGGCCTCTTTCCGTCCTGATCGTCACCGTCGTTCCAGGCCTTCGTGATTTTGATACTTACAGGCTCCGGCACATGAGTATTGGTGACTGTTACGGTGTAGTTCTGTTCATCGATCTTTGTAATCTCTCCGATCTCAGTCTCGTATTCCTCAACTGAGACTTCTTCGATCGTGTAGACGATTTCCTTACCGTCTCTGTACTTCGGCAGATTCGTGACTGTAGCTGTCCACTGGTTTGCGTCAGACAGTACCTTGGTTCCAACTACTGTTGTTCCATCCAGTACGTTGATTGTTACATTGTCAGGTCTCTTTCCGTCCTGATCGTCACCGTCGTTCCAGGCCTTCGTGATCTGAATGTTAACAATATCCGTTGTGTGCTTATTGATGACTTCAATGATGTAGTTACCATCACTTTCACTGGTAATGTACTGAGTGCTGTATTCAGTTATTGGATCTTCTTCAAAGGTGTAAGTCATCTTCTTGTTGTTCTCATCATATTTAGGCAGACCTGTGAATGCCCACTCCCAATTATCGTCTTCAGTTACGGTAACACTGTCAATCTCTGTTCCGTTTGCCAGAAGGTGAATGGTGATGCTGGTAACTCTCTTACCATCCTGGTTTTCGTTATCATCCCATGTCTTGAATCCATCAATGTTGGTGAGTTCAGTGTTGATAACATCTATCTTGTAGCCATCAGGAGTTTCTTCTGTATCTGCGATTTCTGTATCATAGCCATATACCGGATCCTCAGCGATGTGATAATCAATCTTCTGATTGTTCTCATCATACTTTGGCAGATTTGTGAATGACCACTCCCAGTTTTCAGCCTCAGTTACGGTTACACTGTCAATTTCGGCTTCACCGGCAAACAGGTGAATTACGATTGATGTCGGGCGCTTGTTGTCAGCGTTATTTCCATCGTTCCATGTCTTTGTACCGAAAATACTGGTGATTTCAGTGTTAGTGACATCTATCTGATAACCGTCTGTAGTTTCATTTCTTTCTCCAATTGCCGTACTATAGTCATATACCTCGTCTTCGGTGATGTGATAGTTTATTTTCTGATTGTTCTCATCATACTTAGGCAGATCTGTGAATGACCATTCCCAGTTTTCAACCTCAGTAACGGTTACGCTATCAATTTCTGCTGTTCCGGCAAACAGGTGAATGATTATTGATGTCGGACGCTTATTGTCAGCGTTACCTCCGTCATTCCAGGTCTTGGAGCCGTTAATGCTGGTCAGCTTGGTATTAACTACATCTATCTTGTAGCCGTCAGCAGTTTCTTCCGTATCGCTGATCTCTGTGTCATATTCATCTACAGGATCCTCAGTGATGTGATAATTGATCTTTTGATTGTTCTCATCATACTTTGGCAGATTAGTGAATGACCATTCCCAGTTTTCAGCCTCAGTTACGGTTACACTGTCAATCTCAGTTTCGCCGGCAAACAGGTGAATTACTATTGCTAACGGGCGTTTTCCGTCAACGTTGTCTCCGTCATTCCATGTCTTTGAACCGTTGATGTTAGTAAGTTCTGTGTTGATAACATCGATTTTGTAACCGTCAGGGTTTTCTTCTGTGTCTTCAATCTCCGTGTCATAGCCATATACCGGATCCTCAGTGATGTGATAATTGATCTTCTTATTGTTCTTGTCATACTTTGGCAGACCTGTGAATGACCATTCCCAGTTTTCAGCCGCAGTTACGGTAACATTGTCAATTTCGGTTTCACCAGCGAATAAGTGAATGACTATTGATGTCGGACGCTTTCTATCAGCGTTATTTCCATCGTTCCATGTCTTTGACCCGAAAATATTGGTTATTTCAGTGTTTACGACATCTATCTGATAGCCGTCGGTAGTTTCGGTTCTTTCTCCGATTTCAGTGTTGTAGTCAGTTACCGGATCCTCGGTAATGTGATAATCAATTGCGACACCGTCTTTATACTTGGGGAGGTTTTCAAATGACCATTCCCAGTTCTGAGCCGCAGTTACGGTTACGCTGTCAATTTCGGTTTCACCGGCAAACAGGTGAATGACTATGGATGTTGGGCGCTTGTTGTCAGCGTTATTTCCATCGTTCCATGTCTTTGAACCGTTAATGTTGGTCAGCTCTGTGTTGACGATGTCAACCGTATAGCCGTCCGGCGTTGTAACCGGAGTACCGACTTCCGTTTCATAATAGGTGACAGGGGTTTCGGTAATAACATAATCTATTACAGTGCCGTTATAATACTTCGGCAGATCGGTAAATTCGTATGACCACTTGCCGGTTGAATCAGCGCGTACCGTTGCAGAATCGGTAACGACGGTTGTTCCGTTAGCTTTGCCTGTCAGTTTTACGGTAATTGTCTCAGGACGCTTACCGTCTTTTCCGTCAGCATCTTCCCAGATCTTTTCTCCGTCAATGGTAATCTTCTCATAGGTGTTCATAAAGGATATGCTGGATAAAAGATCGCTGGCATCATATTCAGTGATGTTGCCCAGACCATCCGCAAATACTACTGGATCTGCCAAAGCTGATCCATCAGCTGCGAAATGCTGAACACTGTAGACATAAGATTTGAAAGATGTAATATTGTCAGCATCAGTGTAAATCTCGGTACGGACAATTACTTTCCAGTAAGTGTCGTCATAGACGATGCCGGTAATAGGGGAAGAGGGGTCTTCTTTGATTGTTAATTCATAATCTCTGTAAGCCGGTCCATATATGAGGGTACCTTCTTCAGAAACCTCAAACAGGGCAGAGCCGGTTTCAGAATTGAAGTCAAACGGTCCGAAACTGATCGTACCGTCAGCGGCGTTCTTTATTTCTTCCGGCCACTTGTTTCCGTGTGAATCTTCCAGAAGGAATTTGAACATTCCGGCTGAAAGGGAATACAGACCATACTTGTCGCTTTCAAAGACCTTGGTACCGTCGAATGAGAGTGCAGTATCATAGGCTACTCTGAAACTGAGCTTTCTGGATGCATCAACGTGCTGAGTACCTGAAGCGATACCGACAAGTGTCTGAGACTTATGAATGGCACCTGTATAGAACAGGTAGGCGTTTTTAGCCAGACCATGTGTTCCGTTGACGTTTATCTCAATATCAGCGTTTTCGTAAAGAACAAGGTTTTCCAGAGTATATGTGCGGTCTTCTCTGTCATCAAGGGTGATGGTGCGTTCAACCTGATATCCTCTGGTTCCCGGAATCTTTTGGGTTATGACCAGCTTGAGGGCAGTTTCGCTGCCGTGCTGTAGATTGTTAAGGTCATCTTCAGATAAATCGAAGCCAAGCTTGATTGTTAAGTCAGCAATGTATCTGTCATTTCCTCTGTCTATATAATCATATTCGGTAGGAGTAGATCTCTGACCCATTGAGGTTGGGATTCTGCCTTTTACATTGAGGACGACATCCTCAAATGCAGTACCTGCATTGATGACTGTTGCTTCAGTGCCGGCAGCCATGTCAGCTTTCTTGGCAAGATATACTATGAAGTCATAAATTGTCTGCATGCGGTGGTGATAAGTTTTATAGGTGTCTTCAGTATGGATGTTGTGTGTTGTTTCCCAGTGATAAGCATTTTCTCTGACGTCCCCGTAGAAAATGCAGTTATCATCTGGAATAGTACTCTTATCATGGTTTCCATATTTCCAGATAGCGGCCTGAGTAATTGTAACAGCTTCACCAGGAGTGATATTTGAGAGTTTGATTTTAAGATTATCCACGCTAAGACCTTCATCAGAAACCAGAGCTTTGATGTTGCGAAGGGTATCTTTATATTTGCCATTAGCAGCATTAATATCTGCGTCGGTGATCTTCTCGGCTTCTGTTTTAATAAAATCTTTGAAATATGCCATTGAGCCGATAGCCTGTTCTTCTCCAACACCACTGTCTACGACTCCCCAGTAGCCGTGCATGGCCACAAATCTGATAAAACGGGCTTCCTGTGCTGTATAGTATGTCGAGTCTTCCAAGTTCCAGATGTTGTAAAGACCGCCGGTGATACTGCCGGTATTCTTGTCGCAGCAGTATGTATAGTAGTACGGGGTGGTTGTTGATTCATATGGATTTCTGTCTATCAGTTCCTGCTGAGCGCAGTTGGTGTAAGTCCTTGTTCCAACCTTATCACCTTTGTCGTTGTAATAGTTGGTGCCATCAAATGAAGCAACATCTTCTTCTGTATATAAAACTACTTTTCCGTCATCGTTTGTATATGTTTCAAATTTTATTTCGTTTACACCAAGACGGCTTCCGACACCTGAACCGTTTAGAAGATATCCATACAGTTCATTGTCGCTATCTATTTTTTTGGTAGCATTTTCAACATCTACATTCATCAGCGAAGATTCACCGTTGTGATGGACGTTAGAATATGAAACGGCTTCATCTAACGTATAGTGGTCTCTGTTGCGGAAATAATAATCTGCATTTTCTTTTACGAACTTCAAAGTATTGGTCCTGTTTGTAAGGGGGGCTATATTTCCGTTATAAAGAGATGTGTAATAATTATTAACAAAATAGGGAGTATAAGTTGTTGTACCATCTACAGTCGCAGATTTAATATATACAAACCAGTTTACTGCATCCTCATCGTCTGAACCAACAAGTTCTTCGTCGTCAGGCATTACGGTTCCATTGTTATAATCTTTTGCATAGTAAGGCAGGCTTCTGAACAGGAACCATGTTCTTACTCTGTACATCGTATTATTTGTACTGCTAACATGAGCGTTTGCTCCTCCACCTTGGCCATCATCGTATTGTAAAAAAGTTGAGTCAGGAACAAGTGTCTGCATGTTCCAGACCTTATCAGTACCATTATCAACGGTATCACCATAGGTGATTGTAAGAATACCTTCTGTAGTACCGTCGGTATAGCCGGCATCCTTTGGACCGTCAACTACTTCAGCTTTAGCGCTATATCCTGTAGAAAGAGCGGAGAAAACCATGCCTAAACACAGTAGTATTTTGACCCCACTTTTTTTGAAACGAACCATACTCATATACAACTACCTCATAATTAATTAAATCTTTAAAATAATATCATAAACTTATTAAAATAAAAACATAAAAAATCTAAAATTTTAATAATACATTGAATAATAATTCAGAGCCACGAAAAAAGGCCCATAATCTGGACCTTTCTCCGATTTGTCTTCTGTAAGAATTAACGCTTGCTGAACTGTGGAGCTCTTCTTGCAGCCTTTAATCCGTACTTCTTACGTTCTTTAGCTCTCGGGTCTCTTGTTAAGAAACCGGCTGCTTTCAGCTTCGGACGGTAATCTTCAACAACTTCCAATAAAGCTCTTGAGATTGCGTGTCTCATTGCGCCTGCCTGACCTGCATGACCGCCGCCGTAAACGTTGATATTTACATCGAACTGGCCTACAGTTTCAGTTACTTCGAATGGAGCTCTAACAACCATTCTTAATGTTTCCAGTGGCAGATAATCATCGAGTGGCTTGCCATTAACGATGATTTCGCCCTTACCGTGAACAAGGTAAGCTCTTGCTACAGAGCTCTTACGACGACCAGTACCCTGGTATCTGATGACTTCTTTTTTCTTAGCTGCCATAATTACCTGTCCTCCTAGTCAACCTTGAGTTCTTCCGGCTTCTGAGCTGCATGTGGATGCTCACTGCCCTTGTAAACGAAAAGGTGTTTACGCTGCTCGTTACCTAACTTTGTATGAGGTAACATGCCCTGAATAGACTTTTCAACCCATTCTACTGTGTATTTATCCTTCATGGTACGCATTGATCTGACGCGTAATCCACCTGGATACTGTGAATGATGATAGTAATTCTTGCCATCAAGTTTGTTACCTGTTACGACGATCTTGTCAGCATTGATAACAATGACATAGTCTCCACAATCAACATTCGGGGTGAACGTTGGCTTATTCTTGCCTCTGAGTACAGATGCCACTACGGTTGATAAGCGTCCGAGTGTCTTTCCGGCTCCATCGACAACATACCATTTACGTTCTACTTCTGCTGGTTTCAGCATTGTTGTTTGACGCATAATAATAGTCCTCCTTATAATTGTAGTTTCCGGGGCTACACTATAAGTGCCAAATAATATTTTATAAATTATAAACATCGATGTCAACGAGAAAATGACGTCAAATAGCGGTTTTTTTATCGTTTAAAACGCAACCCTTATCTTTTATTAACAGCGTTATCAGCGTAAAATATAATTAACTGATTTCACTGACAGGGGGAAGCAATATGAGAATAGCAGTTACATACGAAAATGGCAATATTTTCCAGCATTTTGGACATACCGAGCAGTTCAAAATATATGATGTTCACGACGGAGAAATAGTTGGCAGCCAGGTTGTCAGCGCTGACGGTTTCGGTCACGGAGCACTGGCAGGCTTTCTGAAAATGGCCGGTGCTGACATGCTGATATGCGGCGGCATAGGTATGGGAGCACAGGTGGCTTTGGAGAATGCCGGAATAAAACTGTTTGGCGGTGTTAGCGGAAACGCCGACAAAGCCGTACAGGCTTTCCTTTCAGGACAGCTGGAATATGATCCGGATGCACACTGCGATCATCCTCATGAACATCATGAAGGCGGCTGCGGCCATGATCACTGTTGTTGAGAAATGATACCTAAAGCATTTTTGGACAGTATTTTTGAATATGCTTTATAATAAGCTATAAGGACAGAGGATAATAATATGAAAGTTGTACTTAAACACCTGACCAAGATCTTCCCAAACAGGGATAAGAAGTTACCAGACGTGATTGCGGTCAACGATTTTGACTTTGAGATACCGGACGGCAAGCTGATTGGATTGCTTGGCCCTTCAGGTTGCGGCAAGAGCACTGCTCTTAACCTGATCAGCGGTCTTCAGGAGCCTACCAGCGGACAGATTTTTTTTGGTGACACCGATGTTACCAGACTGCCACCGGAAACCAGGGGAGTAGGCATGGTATTCCAGAACTATGCCCTGTATCCGCATCTTACTGTACTGGAAAACATCATCTTCCCGCTGCAGAATCTCAAGGGTGACAAGAAAATGACTAAGGAACAGATGACTGCCAAGGCTATGGAAGTAGCCAAGCTGGTTCAGATAGATAACCTCATGGCCAGAAAGCCCAATGAGATGAGCGGCGGTCAGCAGCAGCGTGTTGCCATAGCAAGAGCGCTTGTAAAAACACCTAATGTACTGCTATTGGATGAACCATTAAGCAATCTGGATGCCAGACTGCGCCTGCAGACACGTGAAGAGATAAGAAGAATTCAGAAGGAGACCGGTGTAACCACTATCTTTGTTACTCATGACCAGGAAGAGGCCATGAGCATCTCCGACTTTATCATTGTCATGAAATCCGGTGTGGTACATCAAATTGGCAAGCCGCAGGATGTCTATGACGATCCTGTAAACCTGTTTGTTGCTCAGTTCCTCGGTACTCCGCAGATCAATACCTTCAAAGGCTGCGTTGAAAACGGCTGGCTGTACATAGGAGAAGACAAAGTCCTCAAGACTACGGGAATATCAGACCAGGAAGTATATGTGGGCGTACGTCCGGAAGGCTTTGTACTGGATGAAAACGGTCCTCTGCACTGCAAACTGAGCGCTGTGGAAGTAATGGGACGTGATACCAGCGTTGTATCATTCAATGACAATCTAATTGGCGTCTCAATACGTTCAATTATAAGCGCTGAGAACAAGGTCGATACCTCCAAATCTGAGGTTAGATTTGCTCTAAAGCCATACAAAACACACCTCTTCAACAAGGAAACGGAAGAGAGACTGTACTTTGAAGAAGGTGTTCTCAAATGAAACTGAAGGAACTGAAAGGGTGGCTGTACCTTCTTCCTGCCATGATCTTTCTGGGCATCTTCATGGTCTATCCGCTGATAGATGTCTTTGTTTATTCCTTTGAAGAAGGCTATAATTCCGCTTCCCAGACCTACTTTGGGGTAGGATTATATAACTATGCCTATGTGTTACATGACGGCTACTTCCTGCAAGCGGTGAAGAACACGATAATTCTTGTCCTTATTACCGTACCGCTGTCAACGGGACTGGCACTGTTAATATCACTGGCACTTAATTCAATTCAGAAACTGAAGGAACTTTTCCAGACTATTTATTTCCTGCCGTATGTCACAAATACACTGGCGGTAGGTCTGGTATTCATGATTCTCTTTAAAAAGACGGCGTATACCGAAGGCATGATCAACCTGTTAATAAACTGGTTCGGCGGTCCCAGCGTTGACTGGATCGACGGTCCTTACTGGGCAAAGATGTTTGTACTTTGTTTCTATACCGTTTGGATCGTACTTCCGTTTAAGGTTCTGATTCTTACCAGTGCCTTGGCCAGTGTTGACCAGAACCTGTATAATGCCGCCAAGGTTGATGGAACTTCACCGTTCCGCATCTTCTATAAGATAACATTGCCGATGATATCACCGATGATCTTCTATCTGGTCATCACCGGGTTTATCGGAGCGTTTAAGGCTTACAGCGATGCCGTAGCGCTTTTCGGTACTGACCTGAATGCATCAGGCATGAATACAATCGTAGGTTATGTTTATGATATGCTGTATGGAAACAGCGGCGGTTATCCGTCTTATGCTTCCGCAGCAGCCATAATCCTTTTCGCAATTGTTCTTTCGATAACATGCATCAACCTGCTTGTCAGCAAGAAGCATGTTCATTACTAGAGGTGATACCATGGATACCAATCTCGATTTTGAAAGAATAGAAAAAGCTGCCGCAAGACGCAGAAAGATCAAGAACATACTGGTATATACCGCTCTGGTAATATGGGCAATCATTGTATTGTTCCCATTCTACTGGATGGTCTTAACATCCGTTAAGAGCTATGGCTCATACAGTTCCGAATATGTGCCGAAGTTCTTTACTCTGACACCGACACTGCAGAACTACATCGATGTCTTTACCACGGTACCGCTGCTGAAATATCTGGGCAATACGGTCATCTTCACGCTGGCCACCACCGGTCTTATGATGATGGTAATCACACTGGCTGCCTTTGCCTTCAGCAAACTAGAATTCAAAGGCCGCAATCTCGTATTTGCGGGATTCCTGGCTCTTATGATGATCCCTAACGAACTGGTTATCATTACCAACTTTGTCACCATAACAAACTGGGGACTGCGTAATACGTTCTGGGGTCTGATTTTGCCGTCAATTACTTCAGTATTCTATATTTATCTGCTGAAGGAAAACTTCGCACAGGTTCCTGACGAACTGTATCAGGCTGCCAAGATAGACGGCACCAGTGATCTGAAGTTCCTGTTTAAGGTGCTGCTGCCGATATGCAGGCCTACCATCGTAACGGTCACGATCCTTAAGATAATCGAATGCTGGAACTCCTATGTATGGCCAAGACTCATCACAGATGATTCAGCACTGTTCCTGGTTTCCAACGGCATTCAGGAAATAAGGGAAAACGGCATGGGTAGAGAAAACATCCCGGCAATGATGGCAGCCGTTGTTGTCATATCCATACCGCTGATCATTCTTTTCCTGATATTCCATAAGAAGATAATGGAAGGTGTTTCCAGAGGAGGTACCAAGGGATGAAAAAACTTGTTGTTTTGCTGCTTTTGTGTACCATGCTGGTTACAATGGGAGGCTGTCACGGCTCCAAGGGGCTGGCAGCGTTTGAGATACCCGCTGAATTTGACGCCTCAAGACAGTACGAAATCACTTTCTGGGCGAAAAACGACACCAACAAGACCCAGTCACAGATCTATGTTGATGCCATTGAGGCTTTCCAGAAACTCTATCCCAACATCAAAGTCAATATCCGTCTGTATACCGATTACGGGCGCATCTACAACGATGTCATTACCAACATTGCTACAAATACCACGCCTAATGTCTGCATAACATATCCGGACCACATTGCCACATATCTGACCGGCATTAATACCGTTGTACCTCTGGATGAACTTCTGACAGATGGAAAATACGGCCTGGGCGGCAGTGAGGTGCGCTTTGATTCGCCGCGAAAGGATGAGGTGATCTCCAAGTTCCTTAATGAGGGGATCATTGACGGACATTATTATGCCATACCTTACATGCGCTCCACGGAGGCGTGCTACATTAATAAGACTTATGTGGAAAAGCTGGGCTTCAAGCTTCCTGAAAAGCTGACATGGGATTTTGTCTGGGAGGTTGCGGATGCAGCTGCTCAGAAAGACGAAGAAGGCAATTATAAGGTGAACGGTCAGAAGGTAATGATACCGTTCATCTATAAGAGCACCGACAATATGATGATCCAGATGCTCAAACAGAAAAATGCCGGATATTCAACAGCTGCAGGAGACATCAGCATCTTCAATGACGTTACAGGTGAGCTGCTACTTAATATTGCTGATCATGTAAAGCTTGGGGCTTTCTCAACTTTCAAGATTTCCAGCTATCCTGCCAACTTCCTCAATGCCGGTCAGTGCATCTTTGCGATAGACTCCACCGCAGGAAGTACCTGGATGGGTTCCAATGCGCCGCTGCTGGATATCAGTGAGGAGAATCTCGTTCAGTTTGAAACGGCAGTAATGACTGTTCCGCAGTTTGACCCCGAGCATCCGCAGATGATCTCTCAGGGACCAAGCATCTGTGTCTTCAATAAGAAAGATCCGCAGGAAGTAATGGCAGCCTGGCTGTTTGCCCAGTATCTGCTGACAAATGACGTTCAGATAGCCTATGCCGAAACAGAAGGGTATGTTCCTGTTACTCAGAAAGCCAGACAGAGCGCAGAGTACCAGCAGTATCTCTCACTGAAAGGCACTGACAACAATGAACACTATGACATCAAGATCGAAGCCACGGAACTTTTAATGAACAACACCGACAATACCTTTGTTACACCGGTATTCAACGGCTCGGCTTCACTAAGAGATGCAGCGGGTCAGCTGATTGAGAATGTAACAAAGAGTGTAAGAAGAGGGGAAACAGTCGACAGAAATTATCTTGATAACATGTATCAGGACGTCATCTCACTGTACCGTCTTGACCAGATCAACCGGGAAAGCGCTGAGAAGCATGAATTCCCGCCGCTGGACAGTACAGCAGTCATCCTTCTGGCTTCACTGGCAGTTGTCTGGACCGGCTTAGGTATCACATATGTGGCTTCCGTGATAAGGAGTCGCAGAAAGGAAAACTGAAACAATACACTTTGTTGAGTTTTTCAGTTTGAGATAATATAATAGTATCGTTAAAAAGGTTAAGGAGAGGGAAACATGAAAAAGATATTTATCGCATTATTAGCACTGTTACTGGTCTTCGGCTTTACAGGCTGTCAGAAAAAGGAAGATCCGAATAAGAAGAGCGAAGGCGTTATGACATACGCAGAATTCGCCGCTGCACCATTAGATTCAAAGGTTACCATTGAAACATATGTTCAGGGCAAGCAGTCATGGTGGGACAACAAGGGAACTTTCTATACTCAGGATGGTGAAGGCGGTTATTTCCTGTATGAAATGGCCTGCTCAGAAGCTGAATACAATAAGTTGACTCCTGGTACAAAAATCAGAGTTACCGGAACCAAGGCCGCTTGGGCTGGCGAAGTTGAAATCGTTGATGCCAAGTATGAAATTCTTGAAGGCAACTATGTAGCTAAAGCTCTTGATGTAACTAATCTGTTAGGAACCGATAAGCTCGTTGAAAAGATCAACCTGTTTGTCTCATTAAAGGGCTTAACAGTCAAGGATTACGGCAATGGCCAGGCATTCGAATACAAGGATTCCGTAGGCAAGACTGATGACCTGTATGTCAAGTTTGAGAAAAACGGCGTTGAATATGAATTCTGCGTTGAATTCTATCTGACAGGCAAGGATACCGAAGTATACAAGGCTGTTGAAGGCCTCAAGATCGGTGATGTCGTTGACATCGAAGGATTCCTGTACTGGTACAACAATCCTAACGTCCATATGACAAAGGTCACACCTTCAAAGTAAAACAATCGGACAAACAAAAATGAACTGTCAATGACAGTTCATTTTTTTATTCTTCAAGTATTCTTTTAATTTCCGGGAAGACTTCTTCTTCATCCTCGTAAGGGAAGATGTGGAAGTAGCTGTCTCCCGCCAGCATGGCGCTGAGGTTGGCTTTCTTACGGTTATAGAAGATGTACACCGGCTTACCCAGTTTCTCGGCATAAGCCATTTCATAGCCGACACCCAGGGAAGGGCTTGTGCATTCCGCTATGACAAGATCACTTTCTCTAAGCCAGGCTGTATCCTGTATGTAGATCTGGACATCATGATCTTCGCCATGTTCAAGAGAACTGAGAGACAGATCGCCGATATGCTCCGTCAGGACCGTGTCGGTTTTCTTTATGAATTCGATCATCCTGCGGTAGAATTCCGCGTCGTTTCGGCCTCCTCTTATCGATCCTGCGAAATAGACTTTTTTATTCATCTTATTCCTTAACTTCTTCAAAGACATCCTTTACGAAGTCACGGGCCTGTTCTTCAGTATCGAAGGTAGCCAGGTACATGTAGTCAGCCATGGTCATGCGCAGGGCTCCGTCAACAGGTCCTTCTTCCTTAAGGTTGGCGAAGTACTTGGCACGGATCTGATCGCCGTTCATTACGAACTTATGGCCGTCACGTCTGCCTGTAAAGACGCAGATCTTATTGTCGACGGCTGCTTTCTGAGTACTGTCGAAAGCGATCATGTCGGCCCAGATCTTGTATACGTCAGTGCCGTTGGCGTAGTTCATCATGGTAGGGGAAATGCCGCCGCTTGGTCTCATGTTGACTTCCAGGGCAACATATTCGCCTTTCTTGCCGATGTGCTGATCCTTGCTGAGCTGGAAGAATTCCAGATGGCAGAAACGGCTCTTGACACCGAAGGCCTTTACGGTTGCTCTGCCGGCTTTCAGCAGCTTTTCAGGCAGGGTTGCTCTGATGTACAGAGCACAGTTGTCGCTGTTATTGACAATATCCATCAGGCTTCCGATGGTAACGTTGCCTGTTTCAAACAGCGGTTCACCCTTGGAGTTGACGATGCAGTCGTAAGTATGTACTTCACCGAAGATGTATTCTTCCATGATGTATGTAATATTCATCTTGGTTTCAAAGAAGTGACGCAGATCGTCATCGCTCTTGATCTTGTGGGTCTCGCTGGCGCCAACGCCGTTATCAGGCTTTGCTACGACCGGATAACCGACTTCATCGATGAATGCCTTGCAGTTTTCATAGTTGTCGACCATGTGGAATCTGGCAACCGGGATGCCTGCCTTGGCATAGTTTTCCTTCATCAGGCTCTTGAATTTGACATGTGGCATGTCTTCATCGTGGAAACCTGTGGGAATGCTGTATTCAGTGCGCAGATGAGCATCTTTTTCCAGCCAGTATTCGTTGTTTGATTCCAGCCAGTCAATGCGGCCGTACTTGTGAATGTAGAAGGCTACGGCTCTGTAGACTTCTTCGTAGTTTTCCAGAGATGTTACCTTATAGTAATCCGTCAGGGCGTTGCGGAGATGTTCCGGCATGTCGAAATAAGGACAGTCACCGATGCCCAGGACGTTAAGACCGTTGTTCTTTAATTCCTGGCAGAAATGCCAGTAGTTGTTGGGGAAGTTAGGTGAAATAAACACAAAATTCTTCATATTGAACCTTCTTTCTAATCTTCTAACAGGTAGGGCAGGAAATACGGCACCTGCTTATACCACCACGGCCAGTCATGTTCAACGTCGTAGCCCCAGTAGTCTACCCATGCATTTATACCGAGCTCATGGAATCTCTGATCGACATATTCGGTGCTCCATGGGATTTCCCAGGCGCCCCTGCCAACACAGATGATTGCCTTGTGCTGATTGTACTTCTCAATAAATGGATGATCCGGACTCATGCCGGTAAGATAATCGGTTATTGAATTCTTATAGACGACCTCATCCATGTAGTCGCCTAAGAAGAAACTGGCATTATATACACCGCTGAGAGCCAGTACGCTGTCAAACAGATCAGGGAATCTCAGATAGAGGTTCAGGGCATGTGTGGCGCCCATTGATGACCCGAATGTCATGATGCCCGGATAGCCGTCCCAGCCGTTGACTTCGTTTGTGATTTCTCTTATAAAAGGCACGGCTTCTCTGGTAATATAATTGATCCACTGTTCATGCAGTCTGATGCGGTCATAGGGGTTTCTGTCCTTGGCACTCCAGGTCTCCTCGTCAATGGTATTTATCGCGAAGACCATGCACTGGCCATCATCGATCCATGGCTGCCAGACATCTGTCATGTGGAAGTTCTCAAAGTCATAGAAATGACCGTCCTGACAAGGTATGAACATGACAGGTTTCCCGTGATGGCCGTATATTTTCATCGGCATGTTGCGGTTAAGCTCGTGGCTGTAGTAGTCGGTATAATAAGTTTCCATGACTTCACCTCTATAAATCATAGAACAGTACGTTCATAAAGAAAGGCACCTGTTTTTCCCAGGAAGACTCAGAATGGATGCCCTTAGGTACGATACGGGTCTCCAGAAGGATTCTTTTTTCCTGCAGCAGATAAGTAACGTCGCGGAAGTCCTTTTCAGCGCGGAATCTGAACAGTTCCTTTTCGCCGTAGTCCATGTACAGAACGGTGTTGCGTCTTATGTGAGCATCTTTTATCATCTGCTTGACTTCCTTCGGAGCAAAACCGAGGGAAGGAGATAAGGCGGCGCCTCTGGAGAAGATGTGGTTATAACAGGTAATGGCATAAAGAGTCATCAGACCGCCCATGGAACTGCCTGAAATAAACGTGTATTTACGGTCAGGCAATGTTGGGTAATTGGCATCAATAAACGGCTTGAATTCGTCTACGAGCCAGTCCATGGTGATCTGTCCGCGGGCTTCGATATGGCCCCAGTGAACATCATCAAATGAGAAAGGGGTATATTCGGAAAGACGGCCGCCCAGACGGTATGTTTCAGGATGGGTGTTGCATTCGACGGAAGCCACGATCAGCGGTACCTGGTTTTCATCCAGAAATTCCTTTAATCCCCAGCACTTGCCGAAGGAAGCCGTTTCGTCAAAGAATAGATTCTGCCCGTCAAACATGTACAGTACCGGATATCTGTCATCTGAATCCGGATCATAGAAATCCGGAACATATACGAATGCGTCTCTTTCTTCATCTTCCGTCAGCTGCGGAATCGTTACTTTAAACTGATCTACCATTTCCCCACACGCTCTTTTCTATATATATGTAAATATTTTACAGTCTGTTTTCATGAAACTAAAGCCTTTTTTCAAAAAAGATGGCATTTATGAAGGATCTGAGCAAAAAAAAGGCAAAACTGTTAAAAGAACACAGTAAAATGTGTGGTGTTCAACAGCTGCTCAATAAGGCACAAAATATGATACTATTTATTTGGAGACAGGGAGGATAATTATGATTAACTTTGACAGAACACTGATTGAAAAGAACTATGAATTCATCTACAGCCAGCGTGAGAAAATCGAGAAGATCGCTGATGACATCTGCGCTCAGGGATTTGACCTGCTGTTCTTTACTTCATCGGGCGGATCCATGGCCATGATGCAGCCGTTTGTACATTATCTTAACGTATACACCAAACTGCCTGCGGAAGGCATGGTTTCAGCCGACTTCCTTCTGACCGGTTCCAACAGACTGTCAGAAAAAAGCGTTGCCTTCATGACATCCAAGTCCGGCGATACAAAGGAAACACTCCAGTGTGCCCATAAACTGAAGGAAATGGGTGTCAGAATAGTATCGGTACTCGGTAAAAACGATACTCCTTTAGGCGAATTGTCTGACTACAGCTTTGTCTATCTGGACGGGCGTCCGCAGGAACTGGTATTCTACTTCATCATATTTAAAATAATGTACAACTGCGGTTATTTCCCTGAATACCCCGGCTTCGCAGACAATCTGAAGAACCTGGGTAAGGCACTGGCTCAGGTCAGAATCGACTGTGACCCCAAGTGCCGTAAATATGCTGAAGATTACTGCCGTGAACCGTATAACATCTGGATTGGTTCAGGTGACTTATGGCCGACCGCCTATTCCTATTCCATGTGTGTTCTGGAAGAGTCACTGTGGATCAGAACCAAGTCCGTTACCTCAGCGGATTTCTTCCACGGAACCCTTGAACTTGTGGAAAAAGACGTATGTGTCACACTTCTTCTGGGAGAGGGCGTGACCAGAAGTCAGGATGAGCGAGTAAGGGATTTCGTAAAGGATCTGTCAGACAAGTTCACATGTTTCGATACAAAGGACTATGCTCTGGAAGGCATAAACGAAGAGTACAGAAAGTACCTCTCTCCGGTAGTTATGGGGGCTATCCTACAGAGAATAGGAAAGAATGCGGAAGTGATCATGGATCACTCTCTCGAAATAAGAAGATATTACAGAAAGAGCAGTTATTAGCATGAAGAGCGTATGTGTGGGCGATAACGTAATAGACTACTACGTCAACAGTAAGAGAATGTATCCGGGTGGCAACAGTGTCAACGTTGCCGTTCATCTGGCCAGACTTGGAGCCGATTCTTATTATCTTGGCAACATTGCGGATGACAGAATGGCCGGTGTAATAGTAAGAGCTCTGCAGGCTAACAATGTTCATTTTGAAGAATGCGAGTACATTAAGGATTCCGATACGAAATACTGCAACTATGAAGTGGTTGACGGAGAAAGATCATTCATTTCCGTTGAACTTGGCAATAACTGGTCAGGACCCATGACACTGACAGCAGATAAAATCGAGTATCTTAAACAGTTTGATGTCATCATCTCCAATTGTAACGCCAAGATGCAGGATGAAATGCATAAGATAAGCGACCTGAACATTCCGTATGTCTATGACTTCGGTGAGAAGGATAAATACCATGTCAGTGAGTACCTTGACAAAGTCTGCCGTAACATGGACCTGGCCATGTTCTCGTTCCCGTATATATGTGAGGATGCGGTTAAAGCCTTCTCCAGCAGGATCATTGAAAAAGGATGCGCCAATGTACTGATAACCATGGGCAGCCATGGCCAGTATCTCTGTAATAAAAGAGGCATGACTCATGGGGAAGTGCGGTATGTCGAAGCTGTTGACACCATGGGAGCAGGAGACTCCTTCCTGGCAGCATTCGTTAATAAACTGTATGAACTGGGATGGAAAAAGGGAGAACTGATAAGCAAAAGCAAGGCTGCAAAGGCCCTGAAAGCCGCTTCCGAATACTCCAGCATCAACTGTCTTAAGGGCGGAGCATTCGGATACGAAATACTTGATGATTAACCAGAGGCACGGTAATATATCGTGCTTTTTTTTTGCTGTTATGTTAGTATGTTTATAGCATAATTAACTAATTTAGGGAGGATTATATATGCCATTAGTAACTTCTAAAGAGATGTTTGAAAAGGCTTATGCTGGCGGATACGCTATCGGTGCTTTCAATGTCAACAACATGGAAATCATTCAGGGTATTACCGAAGCTGCCAAGGAATGCAATGCTCCTGTTATCCTACAGGTATCAAAGGGTGCAAGAGCTTACGCAAACCGTACATATCTGGTAAAGCTGGTTGAAGCAGCAGTTATCGAAACAGGTTTACCAATCGTTCTGCATCTGGACCACGGCGATTCATTTGAAACATGCAAGTCATGTATTGATGATGGCTTTACATCAGTTATGATCGACGCTTCCAGCAAACCGTTTGAAGAGAATATTGAAATTACCAGAAAGGTAGTTGAATATGCCCATGCTCACGGTGTCGTAGTTGAAGCTGAATTAGGAACCTTAGCAGGTGTTGAAGATGAAGTAAGTGTTTCAGCTGAAGATTCATCATACACACGTCCTGAAGATGTTGAAGAATTCGTAAGAAGAACAGGTTGTGACTCATTAGCCATCGCTATCGGTACAAGCCACGGTGCTTACAAGTTCAAACCTGAACAGTGCACACGTAATGAGGAAGGCATTCTGGTACCACCACCACTGCGTTTCGACATTCTGGAAGAAGTATCAAAGAGACTGCCGGGCTTCCCGATCGTATTACACGGATCAAGTTCAGTACCTCAGGAATATGTAAAGATGATCAACGAACACGGCGGCAATATGCCTGATGCCGTAGGTGTTCCGGAGAGCCAGTTGCGTGAAGCTTCAAAGTTAGCTGTCTGCAAGATCAACATCGACTCCGACTTACGTCTGGCCATGACAGGCACCATCCGTAAGTACTTCGATGAGCATCCGGCTGATTTCGACCCACGTCAGTATCTGAAACCAGCCAGAGCTAACATCAAGGAACTTGTAAAGCATAAGATCATTGATGTATTAGGCTGCAACGACAAGGCTTGATAGACAGTAACATAAGACCGCTGAGGGGTAGAGCGGTCTTTTTTTGTCGGCAGACCTTGCCTGTCCTGTTGTACAAATTGCCTGAAATAAAGTAAAATAAAACAAATGGAGGGATTATCAATATGAAGAAATATATAATTCTTGTTTTATCAGTACTGATGCTTTTATCATTTAGCGGATGTAAGAAAAAACCAAATACCGATCCAACACCAAAACCGACTCCCACACCAACAGTGACGAAGTTTGTCAGCCGTCTGGGTACGAAGAATGAAATTGAAAGCATGATGCAGAACTTCAAGGACAAGACGGAGTGGACATTCTTCTTGGAAGGCTTTGACGAGGAAGGTTCAAGTGTATATGGCGTCTGGGATAATCCTGACGTATATCAAGGCAACTATGAAGACTATTACAATCATGGTGTTTATCCGATGATTGACCTTACGGTTGCATACAGCGAAAACGGTACCATCTGGGGAGCCATGTTCTATGTTCCGTTTGTTGACATAGCAGAGGTAAAGGAAGAAAACAGAGAGAATCTCGTACTGGCTGAAAGAATGATCATCAGCGCTCTTCTGCCGCAGCTTACCGACAAGGATATTGAAAAGCTGATCGACAAGCTGTCACTTGTTACAGTGGATGCTCTGGAAGCCTACGCAAAACGTCAGGCAGATCCAAGTGAGTTTACGGCAACTGAACAGGAAATTTTCCTGACATCTTCAAGTGAAAAGGCAGAATACAAGATGTATGTTGAGTATGATGGCAAACTGCAGACGATGCTGGTAACCTTACTGCCTGTCAGCAGCCAATAGTATTTAGAAGAAGGCGCTGCGAGATGCAGCGCTTTTATTTTGCAAAAACAGTCAGCAATAGCAAACGTTTCCCGGTGATGTGTGGTAAAATTGTCTTGGTGATGAAAATGAAACTGAATGACATAAAAACAGGGCAGACAGTTAGAATAATTGAAGTTGGCGGGGAAGGAGCCCTGCGTCAGCATTTTTTGGATATGGGTGTCATACCCGGTGCACAGGTTACTCTTATCAAGTTTGCTCCAATGGGAGACCCCATGGAACTGCGCATACACGGTTATGAACTGACACTGAGACTGGCAGATGCCGCAAAGATAAGTGTTGAACAGATTATCGAAGAGAAAAAAACAGAGATAAAGAAAACTGAGAGAAAGGCTGCCAGCCACCCGGGACTGGGTGAAGAGGGAAAATATCATCCCAAGGGTTCTGGCAATCCCTTACCAGAAGATGAAGTCCTGACATTTGCCCTGGTAGGAAACCAGAACAGCGGTAAGACGACACTGTTTAATCAGCTGACAGGTTCCAACCAGCATGTCGGTAATTTCCCTGGCGTCACAGTTGACCGCAAGGACGGTGTAATAAGAGGAAACGCAAAAACCCTTATAACCGACCTGCCTGGCATTTATTCCATGTCTCCGTATTCAAGTGAGGAGCTTGTTTCCCGTAATTTCGTCCTGAATGAAAAGCCGAAGGCCATTATAAACATAGTTGACGTCACCAATATTGACAGAAACCTGTATCTGACGATGCAGTTGCTGGAAATGAACGTACCTATGGTTGTTGCCCTCAACATGATGGATGAAATGAGCGGCAACGGAGGTGCTGTTGACATAAACAGAATGGAAGAAATGCTGGGTGTTCCTGTCGTACCGATCTCAGCCGCCAAAAACGAAGGCGTTGACGAACTGGTGAGCCATGCCATACATATTGCCAAATACCAGGAAAGACCTGTCTATCATGATTTCTGTGAGAATAATGCGGAAGGCGGAGCGGTACACCGCTGCATTCATGCGGTTATACATCTGATTGAGGACCATGCGCAGAGAGCCGGTTTGCCTGTCAGATTCGCAGCCAGCAAGATCATTGAAGGAGATCAACTCATACTTGATCAGCTGAAACTCGATCAGAACGAACAGGAGATGCTGGAACATATCGTCCTGCAGATGGAAAAGGAAAGAGGACTGGACCGCAGCGCTGCCATGGCGGAAATGCGTTTCAGATACATCTATAAGGTTACGGATAACTGTGTTACCAGACCTGAAAAGAGCAAAGAGAGCATACGCAGTGAGAAAATAGATGCATTCTTAACCGGTAAATATACCGCCATTCCGTTATTCATAGTGATAATGGGCTTGGTGTTCTATCTTACGTTTGGACTTATAGGCCCGTTCCTGCAGGATCTGATGGCTGCCGGCATAGATAAGCTAAAAACACTTACAGAAGCTGCGATGCAGTCAGCTGGTGTCAATCAGATACTCAGAGACCTCGTGGTAAAAGGACTGTTTGAAGGAGTGGGAAGCGTTCTGAGTTTCCTGCCGATCATTGTAACAATGTTCTTGTTCCTGTCGCTTCTGGAAGACAGTGGCTACATTGCCAGAGTGGCGTTTGTCATGGACAAGCTGTTAAGAAGAATAGGCCTGTCAGGCCGCAGTATCGTACCTATGCTGATAGGGTTCGGCTGTACGGTTCCGGCTGTCATGTCCACAAGGACGCTGCCAAGTGCACGTGACCGTAAGATGACAATACTGCTGACACCGTTTATGTCATGCACGGCAAAACTGCCGATTTACGGCTTCTTCGTCAACGCGTTTTTCCCGGGGCAGAGCTGGTGGATCATTACCTCACTGTATCTACTCAGCATAGCTGTAGGCATACTTATGGCTCTTGTGTTCAAAAATACGCTGTTTAAGGGAGAAGCGGTGCCGTTTGTCATGGAACTGCCTAACTACCGCATGCCAAGCTTAAGAAACGTCATGCAGCTGATGTGGGAAAAGAGCAAGGATTTCCTGCAGAGAGCTTTCTCTGTCATTCTGATTGCTACAATAGTTGTCTGGTTTTTGCAGAGCTTTGACTTCAGGTTAAACTACCTGTCAGATCCTCATGGCAGCATACTTGCCACGGTAGCCGGACTGTTTGCTCCGTTAATGGCTCCTTTGGGAATGAATGACTGGAGAATAGTCACCTCACTGGTAAGCGGCTTTATGGCCAAGGAAAGTGTAGTGGCAACCATGGAACTGCTGTTTACACCGCAGGGAGTTGCCGCTTCATTATCGGCTGTTACAGCTGCCTCAATGCTGGTGTTCTCGCTGCTGTACACACCGTGTGTGGCAGCCATTGCTTCCATAAAGAGGGAACTGGGTGCCAAGTGGGCTTTGCTGGTAGTACTCTGGCAATGTGTCATCGCCTGGATCTGTGCCTTTGTGGTAAAGCTTATAGGTGGATAGCATGAGTAAGGCAGATATTATCGTAATGGCAGCGGTACTGGCTGTATTGGCAATAGCTTTGTACCTGACATTTAATAACCGCAGAAAGTGTGGAAGCTGTGCGGGATGTCCTTATGCACAGGGATGCACAAAGATAAAAACAAAGTAAAAGAGATGGTTTATAAGCCATCTCTTCTTTAGAAAAGGAGAACCTTCAGATATTCTAGTCTATTGAAATGTAATGCTTTGTGTCTTCGGGTTTCAGCTGTTCCTTAGGAACATTAACCTTCAGGATGCCGTCAGCGAATGAAGCTTTAATGAGTTCCTTATCGATGTTGCCTACATACCAGCTTCTTGAAGTCTTGCCGCTGTAGCGTTCTCTGGTGATATAGTTCTTGTTTTCACTGTTTTCACGCTCTTCGTTCTTAGAGGCTTCAATTGTCAGATAACCGTCATCAACAGTGATCTTGACATCTTCCTTCTTGTATCCAGGCAGTTCGACATCGAACACATATTCCTTGTCGGTTTCGGAAATGTCCACTGGCATGCCTGAATAAACATTGTTCCAGGTGACAGGAGCGAAGAAATCGTTCCAGAAGTTTCTAGTTAAATCATTATTCTTTTTAGGTCTTAAATAGTACATTGTAATACCTCCTTATGATACTTATTTGTTTAGCACTCTTTATTCCTAAGTGCTAACTATATTATACTTCGTCTTTTAGCACTGTCAATAGGAAAGTGCTAAAAATATGCAAAAAAGTTATGCGCTGTTAAATAAGCAGGGTATCTGTTAAAATTATATATATATTAATGGAGGGTGTTGTTAATGAGCGATCTGTTTACTATTCAGTTTCCTACAAAGGTATATTATGGGGATCAGCTGGATGACCATCTCGCTGAAGAAGTGATGAAGTACGGGAAAAGAGTGCTTCTTGTTTATGGTGGTAGATCCGTCATAGCAAACGGCCTTCTTGACAGAGTAAAGGGAATATTGGAAAAAGCCGGCTGTGAAACATTTGAATATGGCGGAGTAAAAGCCAATCCAAGACATACACAGTGTGAAGAAGCAGCAGATTTGTGCCGTGAAAAGAATATTGAAGTGATCCTGCCTTTAGGGGGAGGATCGGTTATAGATGCAGGAAAGCTTATTGCCGCACAGAGATTCCATGACGGTTCAGCCTGGGACATTCTGATGAGAAAATCTGCACCGGATAAAGCGCTGCCGATAATCGCCATTCTGACAAATGCCGCAACCGGTTCTGAAACAGACGGTACTACAGTTATCAACAACGAAGAAAAGAATATCAAGAGAAGCTGGAAGAGTCCCATGATATTCCCTAAGGTTGCTTTTACGGATCCGGCTTTGACATTCAGTGTAGGCAAATATACAACTGCGTCTGGATGCTCGGATATTTTCTCCCACGCTCTTGAAACATATCTGGCTCCTAATAAGGGACTGTATCTTCTTGATAGCTTCCTGGAAGGCCTTATGAAAACAGTAAGGATATATGCGCCCATAGCGCTACAGGAACCCGACAATTACGAAGCACGCAGCAACATCATGCTGGCAAGCAGCTGGGCCATTAACGGATTCTTCAGAAGCGGCAAGCCTCATGTCTGGCCGATGCATCAGATCCAGCATGAGCTATCTGCCTGGTATGACATTTCACACGGACATGGTCTGGCCATTATAATGCCACGTTACATGCGCTATGTGCTGAATGAACAGACGGCAGGCCGCATGTATCAGTTCGGAAAGACCGTCTTCGACATTGAAGATGGGCTGGATGAGATTACCGGAGCAACAGAAGCCATAGAAGCCCTGGAAAACTGGCTTTTCAATGAACTTGGTCTGGAAGCTCATCTTTCGGGACTGGGCATAACGGATGAACACTTTGAACAGATGGCTGACAGCATTCTGTCCATGTCCGGTAATCCGTTAGGCGGCTTTGTGCCGATTGGCAGACAGGAAATCATAGACATCTACAGAATGTGTCTGTAAGAGAAAGCATAAAAAAACTCAATTTCGCAATTGAGTCAGCAATGTCATTCTGGAGCAGCCGAGGGGAATCGAACCCCCACAATCAGCTTGGGAAGCTGATGTTCTGCCACTAAACTACGGCTGCGTGCTGATATATTATAACACAAATTGAACGATTGAATAGATTAACTTGTATAACATGAAAACAGCGGAACTACTGGCGCCATGCGGCAGCATGGAGTGCGTTAAGGCAGCAGTAAACAATGGAGCGGATGCCGTCTATCTAGGCGGACAGCTCTTTAATGCGCGCGCTTATGCCTCCAACTTTGACAATGAAGCCCTTAATGAAGTGTGTGACTACTGTCATACATATGGCGTAAAGGTCTATATTACCGTCAATACACTGTACAGAGACAGTGAATTTGAGGCGCTTCTGGAGTTTGTCAGCTATCTGCATGACATTGGAGTTGACGGACTGATAATGCAGGATGTCGGGGCCATAAAACTGGTCAGGGAAAGATGGCCTGATCTGCCTGTGCATGTATCTACCCAGCTGACGACCAACTCGCTTGACGACATACGGGAATTTGAGAAACTGGGCATAAGAACCGTAGTTCTCAGCAGGGAACTCTCCCTGAATGAAATAAAGAGCATAGTCGCCAATACTGACATCAGAATAGAGACATTCATTCACGGCGCCCTGTGCGTAAGCTATTCCGGACAGTGTCTGATGAGTTCAGTACTTGGCAACAGAAGCGGCAACAGAGGCCGCTGCGCCCAGAACTGCCGTCTGACATATGATCTTAACAGAAACGGCAGGAAGGTTGCTTCAGGACATCTTCTGTCAACGAAGGACATCTGTACACTGGATATTCTGCCGCAGATCCTGGAGGCAGGTGTTGTCTCCCTGAAGATAGAAGGAAGAATGAAACCTGCTTCCTACGTTGCCGGTGTAACAAGAATATACCGCAAGTACCTTGATCTTTACTATAGCGGAAAGCCGTACACAGTTGATGAGAAAGACAGGGAAGAACTGCTGCAACTGTTTAACAGGGGCTACTTCTCCCAGGGCTATTACCGTACGCATTCCGGCAGCGACATGATGTGCTGGAAGCATCCCCGCAGCTGGGGCCTTTTAGCGGGCGAAGTGGTCAGGTATGACAGCCGCAAGAACATCGTTTCCATCAGGTTTACCAGAGAAATGGTACCGGGAGACGGCATTGAGATATGGACAGATGACGAAGAAGGAACAGGATGCTTCATTAATAAGCCATGCAGGGAAAATGAGACTGTTTCCTTTAAGATAGAAGGATTGATAAGACCCGGTCAGAAGGTCTATCAGACATACAACAAGAAGCTTGAAGAAACTCTAAGGCAAAGCGTTTTACGCTCTGAACGACGGGTTCTGGTGAATGCCAGGGTCAAAATGCGCATTGGTGAACCAGCCATGCTGACACTGAGCGCTGATAACATTAAAACAACCGTCAGAGGCGGCATTGTTGAGGCTGCCATAAGCCAGCCAATGGATAAGGAGGCTCTTTACAGACAGCTTTCACGCATGGGAAACACGCCATTTGAACTTGGAAAGCTGGATGCTGACATCGATGATGATTTCTTCATGGATAAGGCTTCTCTTAATGCACTGCGCAACAGTGCCTGTGAACAGCTGGAAAAGCGCATCAGGGACTCATATAAGCGCTCCACAAGAGAATACAGTTTGCCGCAGTACGATGAACCGCATGCAGTTGAAAAGGCGCTCAGCGCCAGCGTATCAACCGTTGACCAATACAGGATCTGCCGGAAGCATCCTGAGATAAAGACCATATACACAGATTACAGGATCATGGATCAGATCGATCCTACAGAGACTGATAAACAGGTTTTGGTAAGACTACCACGTATCAGCCGTGAAAAGGACAGAGACAGTCTGTCTAATCTTGTTAATGGAATTTCAAACAGCAGTTACCAGGGCTTCCTGATCAGTTCACCCGGTCAGTATCATCAGTGCATCAATGCAGGCAAACAAGTCATGTGTGACTATACTGATAACGTCATAAACAGCCATTCAGCTGCCTTCTGGGTAGAGAAGGGTGTCAACAGGATTGCCGTGTCGCCTGAAAGCAACATTCTGGAGATCAATGACAATCCATTCCGTGACCGCTTTGAGATGGTTCTTTATGGCAAGCTGCCACTTATGGTTACCCATCAGTGCCCGGTCGGAAACTTCGTGGGTGGGAAGAAAAACCACGCCTTCTGTAAGGAAAAGAGGCACAAAGATGCCTATACTCTTACTTCGGGCAATAATGAGTTCATTGTGGAATGCGACTGTGCCAACTGTCTGGCTACCATCCGCATGAAAGAACCTCTGTATGCACTGGATTTGGTATCCAGGGCCGAAGTTCCTTTCATAAGGCTCGATTTCACTGATGAGGGTATAAATGAGACAGAGAGTGTCATTAACAGCTTTGTCAGGACTCTTAACGGTGAGGAAGAGTCAGAAAAAAACACGGTTCTTTACAACCGTGTGATCCAGTGATCAGGTTTTCAGGAAAAACCCTGCAGCAACCAGAGCTGCCGATAACAGACAGAACACTGCCCAGGAAAGTGACTTAAGCGAAAGCTTGAAGCACAGGGGCAGTTCTTTTCTTCTGTAGAAAAGATCGCGGGCATTTCTGATCAGCCAGATAACCAGTATGACCGCTGAGGCAATCAATAAGTATTGCATAAACTGCTCTTCCGGGAATACCGTGCTGAAGACGCTGGCGGCATTACTGGTAACATGAACAGCTATGGCCGGAAGCAGTGAATGGTATTTCAGAGTCAGGTATGCCAGTACCAGTCCTATGAATATGGCCGGAAGTGACTGCAGAACAGTTCCATGGAACAGCCCGAAGGCAACGGATGTGAACATTACGGCAGGGATAATGCCGTATTTCTTCAGCAGTGTCAGTAGCCAGCCTCTGAATACTGTTTCTTCCATTACCGGAGCGATAAGCACGGAATATATTATGGCAAACAGAGGTTCTTTTTCATTGGATGAGACAGTTTCATAACCCAGAATGTCCAGCAGGCTGAGCTGCAGATGCCAGATGACTCTTACCATGACAAACGCTGCTACGATGTCTATTACCGCCATTAACAGGCGGTTCTTTTTCATCTTGCCGAAATCAAACAGCGGCAGATCAAAACGCTTGATGAAGATGCGGTAGCCCAGATAGTAGGTATAGGCAAATCCCAGCATGGAACCCAGCATGGCGGTGTGGTTGACGATTTCTTCGCTGATGTTGTAGAAGATCAGCTGAAGAGGCACCTCCAGATTAGCGAAGATGTTTATCAGTATGAGCATGAGCAGAATGAATCCGCCGAAGCAGCGAAACGCTCTTAAGTATTCTCTGTCCTTCATCATGTTAACGCACCCTGAATTCCTTTGGCGCCAGTTTGTAGACTGCCGCAAACAGACCGGCTGAAAGAACAGCCAGCACAACTATTATGATGGCCAGCACCGGTACACTGAAACGTATGTCATCTATGTCGCTGAGGACATAGGAAATGCCGTAGATCACGGAAGTAACTATTGAATAGGTCCTGTTTACAACAGTACCGTCAAAGCTGAAAGGCTGGAACAGGTAGTAGGCAGCCAGATAGTAGATGGAATAGAACAGCGCCAGTACCAGTGGCAGCAACAGAATGACGGCTATTTCGCTTGGCTTGGCTTCTCCCAGTCCATGGAACCAGTACAGGAAGGCCATGGAAACCGCCAGCAGCGCTGAAGGAAGTATGGATATAAGTATTACCTTGCTCAAACGCAGCCTGAAGTTGCGGATGATGTCCTGGCCTCTTCTGAAGAAGTGATAGTTGACCAGATAGCGGTCTATCTGCAGGAAGCAGGACAGCACAAAGCTCTTGGAACTGCCTGAGAAGAAGTAGATGACAAGGAAGAGCCAGTGCAGGTGAGAGTAGATGAATTCCGCAATGACTCTGCGGTCAAAGTCAAACAGCAGAGGAACCACGGCCGCAACAACAGCCAGAATGGCTATGGCAGCCAGAGTCAGGATATTGCGGCGTGTAAACATGTTTTTATAGCGCTTCAGGAACGTATCAAAGATGAAGTCGTAACCGTGTTTGGAACTGTCTGCTTTCTCAAGTTTAAGCCCCTTGTTAAGGGATGCGATGGTCTCGGAGGCTTCACTGGTATTGGTAATGGCTTCCATCTGATTGATCTTTTCAATGGTCAGATTGTAGCGGAAATACCTGTGGTAGTCAGGCTTGTTCTTCAGCCATAGGTAGCTGTATACACCGGCAATTATGAACGGAAGCTCCAATGCCATCAGCACAAACACATTGACGCTGACATGCAGTTTTATGGTCAGGACCATGATGGCTATGGAGGAAAAGAAAATGACGCTGTTGATGACATAGTCTTTTGGACCGTTTTTGTACTCTATATAGCCGTTTTTCATGGTTTTCAATATGGTTACCGCCTGGCCGATCAGGTGAATGCCCAGATAGGCCAGAAGACTGTAACAGGACACATATAACGGCAGCTGAAGTATGGATGTCAGCATGCAGAAAGCCAGGAAGAACAGTACTGTTTCCCTGATGAGGTATTCATTGATGACCATCATGGCATATTCATGGGGATTCATTCGCAGCAGGATGACATTGTTGTAATCCTCAATGTTCATCGCTATGATGTCGTGCATGAAGCATCCAAGCACTGCCATGGCCACAAAAAAGATGTTGAAGGCCGCAGGCCAACTGGCCTGTAAGACCAGGGCAAGAATAAGAATGTATATCACTTTGAAGGCCAGCTTCCGCAGAATAGTCAGTGATCTGACCAGAAGGGCAATGCCTTCCTTGGAAACATACTCGCTTACCAGGTCATCATGAAAGAACTTCTTCAGGATCGGCGCATTGCTCATCCAGTAAAGAAGCCTGTTGCATTTTTCGCTTACGGAAATCCTATTCGACCGGGCGTATGTTTCCAGTATCATTCTTCAGTATCTCCACGATGTTATGTTCAAACTCAGGGTCATGAATCAGTTCATTATCGATCAGAGTGAGAGTTCTGTTATTGAGAACGGCGATCTCGTCGCACAGATTGGTTGCCAGCTCCAGGATATGGGTAGAGAAGATTATGATGTGGTCTTTCTTCATCTCCTTAAGAAGGTCCTTTATTTCGGCAGCGACGATGACGTCGAAGGAAGTCAGCGGCTCATCCAGAAGCAGTACCTTCGGCTTCAGAATGAGGAACATCAGGATCTGAAGCTTGTTCTTCATGCCCATGGAGTATTCCTTGATGAGCTTATGACGGTCTTTCTGTGAGATGGATATCAGTTCAAAGTATTCATCAAGCCTGTCTGTTTCGTCAATGTGACAGATCTCCATGAAGGCCTTGATGAATTCATAGCCAGTCAGAAACTCCGGAATGTGCGGTTCGGTCAGAACCAGTCCGATGTTGGTATCATTGAGCGGTTCGCTTGACCCGTCATCATATTCAATGTAAAAGCGTCCTGATTCATAGGGAATCAGGTCGTCGAGGCAGCTTAAAAGAGTGGTCTTGCCGGACCCGTTACGTCCCAGCAGACCATAGATCTTGCCCTGTTCAAATGTGAAGGATATGTTTTCCAGTACGGTGTTGTTACCGTAGCTTTTAGTGAGATTATCTATTACAAGATGCATGTCAGCTTTACCCCCTGAACCGTTATATTGTCACAACCGTTATTAACAGAAACAGGCATACTCCGGTTACCACCAGCAGTGCTCCCACGATCAGGAATATCTTTGCGATAAGGGCGGAGGTCCTGTTGAGATCGGCTATGTATGATTCCGTTGGATTCTCCGGATTAAGGAAGATGTCTACTTCTGCTCCGACAGGCGGATTGCGGAAGGAATCGGAGACATTGCTGCGGACGGTATACTCTTCACCGCCGTAGACATAAGTATAAACGGGGAATGAAGAGGAGTCATCACTGCTCTGGGTATATCCCGTGACCAGTGCACTTGTCGTGTAGGAACAGGCTTCCTTTGAAGCGATCGAAAACTGTTTTACGGCATCGGCCGTGAAGATGAAGACCATTCCGACCGTGATGCAGATCGCGCATCCCATTGCTGCGGGATGAAGTTCACCCAGCATGAAAACAATTATCAGTCCCACAACCAGTGCTAACACCGGTCTGAGTATCAGCATTACAGAATTCTTCTTTTCCATATCCGTCCTCCTTGTCAGTATTCCCTGAAGGCATAGCTGCTCACAACGTCAAGGGCTTCCTTGAACCCTTCAGATATCCGCATGCTGCTGCCGAACATCAGGTTGAGCGGTGCTTCGAAGTTTTCAACGCTCATGCCGTTGAAGTCTCTGGCATCCGTACCGTTAATGATGCTTGGGATCCTTTCCGTCATCGGTCTGGTGTCGTCCATGTAGCCGACCATTGTCTTGCCAAGCATGCAGGCATAGCCGGCTTCAAAGGCCACATCGCTGTTTGGCTCATAGCCGCCTCTGTAGTCATTGAGATCCAGCATTATGTAGTCGCAGTTGCGTACATGCTGCGTGTACCGGTCAAAGATGTTATATGCTCTGGCATAAATGTCGTCAGTTTCAATCTCCTTAATGCCTTCCGCCGGATCATCTGGGAATACGGAGTCAAACCCGTATCGGTCCAGCATGAGTCTCATTTCCTCATGTTTTGCTTTAGCTGAAGGGTCATCACGGTCGCTTACCGCCACATATACCAGCGGTCTGTTGTGCTTCTTCGCCGTAACAGTCAGCGGTTCTCTTGTTACGCTGTAGCCTCTGACGGCTTTCTTCTTGCTGTCTTCTTCCAGATCAGTGATATAGGCCATAAGACAGTCATGGAAGTCTCCCTCGATTATTTTGGCTGCGGCTGTTACACAGACAGAGAAGGGCAGTTCAGGGTGTCCCAGAACATGTCCTGTGACATCATGAGCGCCTTTTACGTCAGAATCATAGGAAGATGCCTGATACTTTACGCCTACGGTTCTCTTGTCCCTGGTGAAAGCGTATATCCTGGCCCCCTGAGCATAGGCCATGCCCATTTCGTAGACAGTACCGCCATCTGGTTCGCTGCCCCTGTATGTTTCAAGGTTGGCAATTATGCCGTCAGTTCTCTCCATACCCCATACGGTGTTTTTAAATATGCGGCTGGCCAGTTCAACCTGTGATACCTGTTCGCCTTCGGAGACAAACTTATTATCGTTAGGCATTGTCACCTCAAAACCGTTAAACTCTGCTTCCTTACGGTTGGCGTTCCACATGGTATTGCCATCCGGGTAGAAACATAACGGACCTGCCAGATACAGTCTGTGATTCCTCTTCATCTGTGTTACCTCTAAAATATGCTACAATAACATTATATTATAAATGTCTTGCATATAGACAGGGAGTTATTTTATGGAATACAGAAGATTTGGCAATACCATCGTAGTCCGTCTTGACAGAGGCGAGGAGATCACGGCACAGGTTAAAGAGATTGCCCTGAAGGAAAACATCAAACTGGCCAATGTAAGCGCCCTTGGTGCTGTGGACAGGTTTACCGTCGGAGCTTATGATGTCACACAGAAGAAATACATCTCCAATACCTTTGAAGGTGTCTATGAGATTGTTTCACTTACCGGTTCGATCAATACAATGAACGGAGAGTACTATGCTCATCTTCACATGGCTGCTTCAGATCAGACAGGCCATACCGTAGGCGGTCATCTTAATGACGCCCGCATCTCAGTAACATGTGAGATGTTCATATTCGTCATTGACGGAGAAGTTGACCGTTTCAGGGATGAAACCATCGGAATAAACCTGTTTGATTTCAGATAAGAGGTGGGAAAAATGAACGAGTACATAAACCTTACAGAAGATAACATTGCGCAGGAACATATCTGCTGTGCGATAGGCGATCCAAAGCACCAGGCAGGTGTGGACAAAAAGAAGGAATGGATCAGGGAAAGAATAAAAGATGGTCATGTATTCAGAAAACTGAATGCCAGAGGCAAAATCTTTATTGAGTATGAGCCTGTTGAAACAGCCTGGGCTCCGGTGCTGGGCCATAACTATGAATACATCTACTGTCTGTGGGTGGCAGGCAGTTTCAAGGGCAAGGGCATAGCTGGAGAATTACTGGAATATGCCATAAACGATGCCAGAGAGAAGAAAATGAGCGGACTCTGTACGCTTGTCACAAAGAAAAAGAAACCGTTCATCGGTGAGAAGAAATTCTTTGAACATTATGGTTTCAGAGTAGTAGACACCATTAACGATTATGAACTGCTGGCATTGAGCTTTGATGAGAGTGAAACACCAAGATTTTCTGACACCGCCAGAAAAATGGAAATAGAAGACCAGGATTTCACGATATACTACAGCAACGAATGTCCATATGTGGAATATGAAGTGCTGGAACTGACTGAACACGCTATGGAAAGGGGAATAGCTTTGAACTTCATTAAGATCGATTCCCTGGAAAAAGCAAAGAACGCCCCATGTGTGTTTAATAACTGGGCAAACTTCCATAAAGGAAAGTTCATCTCAAATACCATACTTAATGGCAACGCACTGGATAAACTGCTGAAATAAAAAAAGGGGACTGAGAAGTCCCTTTTAAAGTGTTCTATAGATAAGCTGCGATAACAGCCAGTATCACTGCCGGCAGCAGGTTAGCTATTTTGACTGTCTTTCCAAATAAAAGGTTGATTCCGACCCCGAAAATAAGGATCGATCCTACGCAGGAGACATTGTCTATTGCACCTGTGCTCATGACTGAACTTAACAGCTTTGCGGATATTGTCATTACACCCTGGAACACCGCAACAGGAATGGCGGCGAAAATACTGCCTTTACCGAGTGATGAGGTCATGATCATTACTATGACAAAGTCCAGAATACCTTTGGTGGCTAATGTTGAGTAATCACCGAGCACACCGTCCTGTATTGAACCTACTATTGCCATGGCTCCTATGCTGATGGTAAGGGAGGTCGTCAGAAATGCGTTTACAAAGGAGTTGTCAGACGTGTTGCCTGATTTTACTTTCAGCCATTCGCCGAAATCTTCAAACAGTTTTTCTATGTTTATCAGTTCACCGATGAATGCACCCAGAGCAAGGGTAACGGTTGCCATCATGGCCCTTTGAGTAGAGAACATGCCGTTTTCCACTGTCAGCATCTTTGCCAGCGCACCTGACAGACCAATGAACATGCACGCCAGACCTGTAGCCTTGATCATGGTTTCCTGCATGGATTCTTTTATGAGTTTGCCGAAAAGAAGGCCTGCAATGCCACCTGCTATAATTAATGCCACGTTGATAATAGTTCCTAAACCGATCATTTACTGATACCTCATTTACAAGTTTACCACCTTATGAAAACCAGATGAGGACAAATACCCCTAAAATAGATGAATAATTAATAAAGAAAGAAAAAAGCTCCAATCGGAGCTTCTGTTTTCGATGGAGCAAGTGAGGGGAATCGAACCCCCGTGTCGACCTTGGCAAGGTCGCGTTCTACCATTGAACTACACCTGCGGTAATGGCGGTCCAGACGAGGATCGAACTCGCGATCTCCTCCGTGACAGGGAGGCATGTTAGCCACTACACCACTGGACCATTTTTTCGGAAATCCTAGATGGCGGAGAAAGAGGGATTTGAACCCTCGCGCCAGTTTCCCGACCTACACCCTTAGCAGGGGCGCCTCTTCGGCCTCTTGAGTATTTCTCCATGCCAAATTAGGATGCTTAAATATATTAGCATACATATTTTTGTATTGCAAGCATAAGAAAGTTAATTTCCTAAAAAAATAAAAAGGGGTATAATTAGTATAGGAAGGACGATAATACTAATGCCATTGTTCAGAAAAAGACTGCTTTCGCGGGATCTGAACCTCTCTGACGGTGAGATAAGATTAATCGCGATCCGGTCATCATCCAAACAGTATTCATTTCGTATTTACCTTAAGGACACCACTGTGCTGGTAGGTTACTGCGATCTGAGACTCGGTCACACAGAATCACTTTACTATTACGGCAACATAGGCTACCGCATACTGCCGGAACACCGCGGGCATCACTATGCCTATAAGGCGTGCCTTTTACTGTTCCAGATAGCAAGGACTCTGAAGCTGGATTATCTTCTGATAACGGCTTCCCCTGAAAACACACCGTCGGTAAAGACCTGTGAAAGACTGGGCGGTAAGCTTCTGGAGACAACTGACGTACCTTCCTGGCATCCACTTTACTCCATGAATGAAAGGGTAAAGAAAGTGTTCCGCTATGAGATCTGCGGAAACGGTAATTAACTATACGGAGACAATATTATGAATAAAGACATTGCCCTGGTTCTGGAGGGAGGCGGCTTCCGTGGCTGCTATACTGCCGGAGCGTTGAAATGGTTATATGATCATAACATAAAGTTCGATTATTCAGCTTCTATATCGGCTACAGCCATATATGCTTTTTTCTATGCGACCGACCGCATTAAGGAACTACATGACGTATCGGTCTACGGTCCTACCGATTCTCACATGCTGGGCATCGTGCCTTTGTTTACCGAGGGCAGTCTGGCCGGCTTCAAATACATGGCCGATCACTATGTCGGGCCTTATTACAGCGAAGCACTGAAAGACCTGTTGGCCGGTGACAGAGACATTGAAGTAGGTGTCTTCAACATGAATACCGGTGTAGTTGACTACAAGAACAAGCATCAGCTTGACCCTGATTACAAGATTCTCAGAGCGTCATGTACGCTGCCTGTCTTCGGCAAGAAGGTGGAAGTCGACGGCAATGAGTATCTCGATGGCGGCATCCAGTACATGGTCTCAATAAAGAGAGCCATGGACAAAGGTTATAAGAAGGCACTTGTTATCGTAACAAAGGACAAGAACTATGTCAGAAAGCCTACGGGATGCATTGCGAATTTCTTCTTGAGAACCATTTACCATAATTACCCTAAGATGCTGAAGAAGCTCGATGAACGTACCGCTGCTTATTATGAACAGATGGATACGGTATATAAGATGGAAGAGGAAGGCACAGCCATCCTCATCAGACCTTCCAGAGACTGTGGAGTAACCAGATTCTCGGGCTCTGTTGAACAGCTGGAAGAACTGTTCCAGCTGGGCTGGCAGGACATGGAAGATAAAAAAGAGGAAATATTCAATTTCCTCGGGATAACAGAATAAAGACTATATATTACTTAAAGTATTTCTGACATAACAGGAAAGCCAGAATGGTTTTGCCGTCAGTTATCTCATGAGCGTTTACCATGGCTTCCACTTCAGCTATGGTAAACTCTTTTACTTTAAGGAATTCATCATCGTCTAGATCCTGGTGTACATATTCCAGGTCACTGGCAAAGTATAACGAAATCGTTTCTTTTACCACGCCCGGCGAAGTAAAGAAATCGGTCAGATGTTCTATGTGACGGGCTTTATATCCAGTTTCTTCCTGGAGCTCCCTTAAGGCAGCTTCCATTGGATCTTCGCCTTTTTCCAACATGCCTGCCGGAATCTCCAGCAGTTCTTTTTCTACGGCATGACGGTACTGCTGGACAAACAGAATGGTGTTTTTGGCGGTTAGAGCCAGTACGGCTACGGCACCGGGCAAATGCAGCACATCTCTGAATCCTGTTGTTCCGTCTTCAAATGTTACGGTATCATGCGTCATCTTGCAGATGCGTCCCTCATATACGAGTTCTTCTTTTAAAATATCGTTCATATTAGTCACCGTAATAATCTTAGCACAAATTTCCTCAGGAATTATCTCTTTTGTGCAGTAAATGGTTATTGAACAATATGGGGGTAAAAAGATTGAATAATTACACATTCAAGGAAGCTGAGTATCTTGTCAGGTTCTACTTTGACATGCGCAACAGGCAGAGGCTGAGAAATGACGTCAGCCCGCCTGAAAATGAGGTGCCTCTGGGTGGCATCATCAGCGATGTCATAGCCCAGCTTGACGAGGACAGCCGGAGAATTATCATAAATGAATTTGAGTACAATTATCCGAAACAGTGGTGGCAGGAGTACTATTCCAAGAGCAGTTATTATGCCATAAAGGGCAAAGCCATGAAGAAATTTCTGACTAAAATGCATAGATAGGGTGGTATTCCTTCGTTGAAATGACAGTTCATAAATGATAGTATTAAAATAAGGAAAAATAGATGAACACACAGGAGGATAATTCTATGCTAAAGGGAATTGCTGCTAGCAGCGGTGTAACGATTGCTCCGGTTTATAAGTATGAAACACCGGCAATTGAGATCGTAAGAAAGGATGCTGTTGCTGAAGAAGAGATTGCCAAATATGAAAAGGCCGTACAGGACAGTATCAGAGATATTGAGACAATCAAGGAAAAAGCTTCAGGAAGGCTGTCAGAAGAAGAACTGGCCATATTTGATGCTCACCTGATGGTTGCCAATGACCCGGCTTTCGCCGATGAAGTCAAAAACATGATCACAAATGAGAACATCAACGCTGAATTCGCAGTTGATACCGTAGCTAATACATATATCACAATGTTTGAATCACTGGATGACGAATACATGCGTGAAAGAGCTGCTGACATCCGTGACGTATACAGAAGAGTCAAATACCATATCGTAGGCGTCAAGATGGCAGACCTGTCACTTATCGATGAGGAATGCATCATCGTGGCCCATGACCTGACACCGTCAGATACAGCTCAGCTTGACAAGGCTTTCGCTAAGGGCTTTGTTACCGAGATCGGCGGCAGAACGTCACACTCAGCCATCATGGCCAGAAGCCTGGAGATTCCGGCAATCGTCGGTGTCAAGGGCATTCTAAATGAAGTCAAAGCAGGAGACGTACTGGTTCTTGACGCTCTTAAGGGTGATGTAATTATCAATCCGACAGAGGAAGAAATAGTAAAATACCGTGCCAAGGAAAAGAAATATAATGAAGAAGTTCTTGCACTGAAGGCTTTCAGAGATCTGCCGACAGTATCAGTAGACGGACACAAGATCACCCTGGCAGCCAATATTGGTACACCGGATGATGTCGAAGGTGCCCTGAGCAACGGCGCTGAAGCAATTGGCTTATACCGTACAGAGTTCCTGTACATGAATTCCCAGCAGCTGCCGACTGAAGACGAACAGTTTGAAGCCTATAAGAAGGTTATTGAAGCCATGAAGGGCAAGGAAGTAGTCGTAAGAACACTGGATATCGGCGGCGACAAGAAACTGCCATACCTGCCGATCGATCCGGAAATGAACCCGTTCTTAGGCTACAGAGCTATCAGACTCTGTCTTGACAGAAAGGATATTTTCAGAACTCAGTTAAGAGCTCTCTGCCGTGCTTCCGTATACGGTCATCTGTGCATCATGTTCCCGATGATCGCTACATTAAACGAATTCAATGAAGCCAAGGCCATGTTCCTTGAGGAAAAGGCTAAGCTGCAGGCTGAAGGCGTAGCCGTAGCTGACAACATTCAGGTCGGCCTGATGATCGAAATCCCTGCCGCAGCAGTACTCGCTGATCAGTTCGCCAAGGTTGCCGACTTCTTCTCAATTGGCACCAACGACCTGATCCAGTATTCAATGGCTGCTGACAGAATGAGTGAAAAGGTTTCATATCTGTATCAGCCGTTTAACCCATCAATCCTGCGTCTTATCAAGATGACCATCGACGGTGCTCATAAGGAAGGCAGATGGGTAGGCATGTGCGGTGAAATGGCCGGTGAACCGGATGCCATCAGCGTATTAATGGGCTTAGGACTTGATGAGTTCTCCATGAGCGCCACCAGCATTCTGAGAGCCAGAAAGATCGCTAATTCACTGAGTCATGAGGAAATGCAGAAACTTTCAGCCAAGGCTCTGGAATGCCGTACAGCTGAGGAAGTACTTGACCTCATTCATGCCACAGTAAAGTAGTGTTATAACCGGACAATAAAAAAAGGGGACAGCGTTTGCTGTCCCTTTAATCTTTTTCAATTTATTCAGTCAGATACAGAGATAACGTTAACATCAGGTATTTTCAGATCCAGGTCATCAGTTATGACACCTGTTATGTCATGTGCATCACAGAGTGTGAACGTGGACTTTTCCCCAATCTTTTCAGCGTTACAGATAAAGTAGGAATTCTTTGAACATTTTATCATCTGTTTACGCATTTCTACACCAGACTCAGATGTTCCGCTGATAATGCCGTTTTCATCCATTGCCTTTGATGAGAAGAAGAAATAGTCAACGTTGATGGAGTTGACACTGGTATCAGTCCAGGCACCGCTTGTCACGAAATTGCTGTTATCTATACGGCCTCCGATTAGGTATACAGTCACAGAATTCTCGCAAAGCTTCAGAGCGGTTTTTATGCAGTTGGTGAAGACAGTCAGATCTTTATCGGAACCAATGAATTCCGTCATGGCCAGAACGCTTGATGAAGCATCCATCATGACTGTTGAACCGTTAGGAATCATATCTACAGCTTTCCTTGCCAGGATTCTCTTGCTGTCTCTGGCCTGATTCTGCCTGAATGCAAGAGGTAAATCATGAGGGCCGTCAGTTAGAGGGATAATATTGCCATATAAAAGCTTGACTAAGCCTTTGGTTTCAAGCTGATGAAGATCTCGTCTGGCTGTTGCCTGACTGATGTAAAGCTCCTGGGCTATCTCTTTTACATTAGAACATCTGCCTTCTCTGATAAGGCCCAGCATCTCGGTCTGACGTGTTTCCTGTTTCATGATTTATACTCCATATATGATAAAATTGTTAACATTATTATAGGCAAAAATGATTATTTGTCAATATTTGCGCCATTGTTGAAGCACAATTTGTGCAGATTTATAATCAAATTGACAAGGCGATTACATAATAATTATTTATTTAAAAGGAGGAAAACCAGAAAATGTTAAAAGGAATTCTTATTATCGCATTTATGTTGATCATCATGGCTTTGATGGCAACAAAGAAAATGCCGACTGTCATCGCGCTTTTAGTACTGGCAATCGGTATCTGTATTATTGCCGGTGTTCCGTTTATGGCTAAAGATGCTGACGGAAAGGCAATTGGTTGGTTTGACACAGTACTTGTTACAGGTGCAACCAGACTGGCATCTAACTATGTAATAGCTATCTTTGCCGGTTGGTTAGGCTGTATGATGATCACAACCGGTATCATGCGTACCATGATCAAGAAGGGTGCTGAGCTGGGCGGCGACAGAATGCTGGTAGTACATCTTATTCTGTATGTCCTGGCAACAATTCTCATGAGCGTTGTAACAGGTCTTGGCGGAGCCATCATGATCGGCACCATTGTCATCCCGATCTTAATCGCAGTCGGTGTTGACAAGATGACCGCAGCTGTATCATTCCTGTTTGCAAAAGGTATCGGTGTAACATTTGCATTATCAAATATTAAGACGTACTCAACAATGACAGGAATGGAGTTTGAAGCAGTTAACACATTCTCATACATCATTTCAGCTATCGGCTTCATTGCCGGTATCATCTACATTTATGTAAATGACAAGAAGATCGGCAAGAAGATGGCATTCTCTGCTCCGGCTGCTGAAGAGGTTGAAGGAGAAATGGAAGTTAAGGGTGTTCTTGGTGCATTATCAATGCTGACACCTATTCTGCCACCGTTCTTAGTAACAGTATTCAAGCTGCCTATTATTCCGGCTCTTATCATTGGTGTAATCTGGGCAACTCTGACAACATGCTGGAGTCTTGGCTGGTCACGTACAATGAATATGCTCTCCAAGACATTTATTGAAGGCTTTGAGAAGACAGCTCCTGCAGGATGCTTAATGATCGTCATCGGCATGCTGCTGGCAGCCATCAACCTGGCACCTGTCAAGACAGCTCTTGAACCATTCATGTCAGCTGTTGCTCCAAAGAGCTTAGTAACATTCTTACTGTTCTTCATCGTACTAGCACCTCTGTGTCTGTATCGCGGACCATTCAACCTGTGGGGCTTAGGCGCCGGTATCTGTGCTCTGTTTGTTGGCCTAAATCTCATGACACCTGCACAGGCAATGGTTGGCTTCGTAAGTGTTACAGTAATGCAGTCAATCTGCTGCCCGACAAATACACACAACGTCTGGGTAGCCGGTTTCTCTGACAATGAAGTTACGGCTATTACAATGAAACAGCTGCCATATGTATGGCCTGCAGTAGCCTTAATGATCATCGTCGGTACAGTAATGTATATCTTATAATACGCAAAACATGTAATGGCAAACGGAGGCATCAAGCCTCTGTTTGCCTGTCAGTGTATACTGACATAAAGGAGTGATCCTATGAAACTAGCAATCAGTAATCTTCCGTATCAGGGTCTGTTCACAAATCGCCTTATGAAGCTACCATTGGACCTTGGTATAGAAGTATATTCAGAAACAGGATCGGATTTTTACTGGGAGCATCTTCTGCCAAAACTTATGAAGGACAGAAGCGGTCCGTTTTCGGTACACGGGCCATACCAGAATATCGACCTGTCACTTCCTGAACTTGACTACGAACCGGTAAGAGCTCTTTATGAGTGGACATACAGACTATGCCGTGACTACGGTTCCGCTCATTGTGTATGCCATCCGTACGCATACGTTCCCAGATCCCGCATGTCTGCTGAAGAACAGAAAGAGAGAAGGAAAGTATGCCTGGAAAGAGTCAAAGACCTCAATCAGCTTGCTGAGCAGTACGGTGTTGCACTCTTGGTTGAAAACATGCCAAATAAGGACGGTCTGTTAGATCAGGATGAATTCATTGAACTGTTTGGTTCACAGCCTGAGTTAAGATTTCTCATCGATACCGGTCATGCCAACACTCAGGGCTGGGACATTATCAAAATGTTTGATGCATTAGGTAAACGCATACTTGGATATCATATAAATGATAATTTCGGTGAAGAGGACAGTCATCTTCCGGTATTTGAAGGTACATTCAACTGGGCTCTGTTCTTTGCTAAAGCAGCCGCAATAACACCTGATGCCACTTATGTATGCGAATACATGCATGGTACAGTTGACGAGCTTACCGCATCTGCCAGGCGTATTCAGGAAGTGTACGAAAAGTATTTAAACTATTAACTATTGAAAGGTAAATCATATGAAAGTCAGGATCGGAATAGATGTAGGCGGCACTTTTACTGACGCCGCACTTATAGATAATGATACATACGAACTGATAGATACCGCGAAGGTACCAACCACACATGCTTCAAAGGCAGGTGTGGCAGAAGGCATCGTGCAGGTACTGTCTTTGGTTATGGAACGCAATCATGTTGATCCTGCGGATGTCATTTTCATAGCACACGGAACCACCCAGGCGACAAACGCTCTGTTAGAGGGCGATGTTGTCAAAGTCGGCATTATCACAATAGGAACGGGACTGGAAGGCATGAAATCCAAGAGCGATACCAAGATGGGTGAAATACCGCTCACTTCTACCAAGAAACTGCATACTTCCAACGTTTATGTTGATTCTGCCGATCCCGAGTTCAAAAACAAAGTTGCGGAGGGCATAAAACAGCTTATAGCTGAAGACTGTAAGTCAGTGGTATCTGCGGAAGCATTCTCAGTAGATAAACCGGATAATGAGAACCTGGCAGCTGATGCGTGCAGGGATCTCGGCATAACCGGTACACCTACCAACATAATCTCCAAATTATACGGCCTCAAAGTAAGAACAAGAACGGCAGTTGTGAATGCCAGCATCATGCCCAAGATGATGGAAGCTGCCAACATGACTGAAGACAGCATAAAGAAAGCCGGTATCAAAACGCCATTGATGGTAATGCGCTGCGATGGCGGTGTAATGACGGTTGATGAAGTACGCAAGCGCCCGATCATGACCATTCTTTCCGGACCTGCTGCAGGTGTTGCCGGAGCCTTGATGTATGAAAAACTGACGGACGGTATCTTTTTGGAAGTTGGGGGAACCTCAACAGACATCTCCTGTGTTAAAAACGGAAAAGTACAGGTCAAATATGCAGTTGTTGGCGGTCATAAGACATTCCTAACGTCTCTGGACGTAAGGACGGTCGGTATCGGCGGAGGCAGCATGATACAGATAAAGGACGGAAAACTGACTGAAGTTGGTCCGCGAAGCGTCCATATAGCAGGATTGGGATATGAAGTATACAGTGATCCTGATGACATTGTTGATCCGATTTTAAAACTTGTCAGACCTGTTGAAGGAGATCCGGATTATGCGTGTGTGGAGTGCTCAAATGGAAAGACATTTGCATTGTCACTGTCAGGAGCTGCCAATATTGCCGGATATGTCAGTGAAAGTGATTACGCCAGAGGTAATGTTGAGGCTGCCAGAAAAGCATGGAAGCCTCTGGCTGAACTTGCAGGAATGACAGTCGAAGATACAGCCAGACTCGTTTTGAAGCTCTCAGCAGCTAAAAACGGCCCTGTAGTCAAATCTCTTATGGATGATTACAGCATGGATCCCAGAACTACTGTTCTGGTAGGAGGAGGCGGAGGCAGTGCCTGTGTTGTTCCTCATCTGGCTGAAGAAATGAAACTTTCCAGCAGAATTGCCCGCAATGCAGCGGTTATATCTACAATCGGTGTTGCACTGGCAATGGTACGCGATATGGTGGAAAGAACCATACCTAATCCTACGGAAAAGGATATTCTTGCCGTACGCCGTGAAGCTGAGGAAAAGGCCATAGCTTCTGGTGCCAATCCGGAGAGTATTGAAGTTTATGTTGAAGTAGACACGACCAGCAATCTTGTCAGGGCAACAGCCATAGGTACAACGGAATTAAGATCAAAGGACATGGCTACACGTAAACTCGATCAGGACAGTATTACCAGACTGGTTGCAGAGAATATCGGAGTGGAAGCTTCACAGGTAGCTACGGTAGGAAAGACTTCAGGCATGTATGCCATGCAGTATATTTCGGAGACCAAGAAGCTGTTTGGCCTTGTTAAGAGTGTAAAACGTGTTACCAGAATCGTCGATGACGAAGGTGTTATCCGCCTGCAGAAAAAAGACGGTCACGTGGCACTGTGCAAGGGTACCGATTGGAAAAACGTGCTTCCTGCCATGGTGGAGAGGTACACAGACTATACTGACGGTGGTAAGACATTGCCTAATATCTATGTTATCTACGGAACAAGGATAGTTGACCTGTCCGGACTGGATGGTATTCCTAGCGTCATGTCGCTGGCTGGTGTTGAACTGTCAAGAGTGCAGCCGGAAGAAGACATGATCCTTCTGTGTTCCGCAAGAGGAGACTGATACCTATGAGCAGACAGTTCCCGTTTCCCAACAGAGAAGAAAGCCATGTAGTGCTTGAGCATGATCCCTGCTTCAGCAAGATACCTTCAGAAGAGGTTGAAGGGGTCTTTGAAAGAGCCTGGAATACAGGTGTGGCTGAAGCAGAAACATTTCTAGAAGAACATCAGCAGCTGAAGCTGATGGATGATGTTCTGACACAGGAAGGCTTTGAGATCATTACGGAAGATGTGGACTTTGTCATAGGAACGCAGCGGTATTTCTGTGAGTACATGCCCAAAGATAAAAAGATTATGGTTTATAAGAAATCCATGGAATTATGGGCACAACAGCAGGAATTAAGCTACCAAGAAGCAAAAAACGTGATACTTGCACATGAGTATTTTCACTATCTGGAGAATACGAAACTTGGTTGGGTATCAAGACAGTATATGGTCCCAATGCTGATAATCGGCAAAAGGACATTTGGACAAACCGGTGTTCCGGCACTGAGTGAGGTGGCCGCAAATGCATTCGCTAATACGGTATACACCGAATGCTTTCAGCGCAGGGATACTGAGTAGAGTAGGAGGTGTTTAGATGAGTATTATAACTATAGTAGGAGCCGGCATGATGGGCTCAGCAATGTGCTTTCCGGCCTGTGATAACGGGCATGAAGTGCGTATTGTAGGTATCCATAACAGGGAATCAATAGAATCAGTAAGAGCAACGGGTTACCATACTACTCTTAAAGCAACGCTTCCTGAAGGGGTCAAAGCCTATCACATAGAAGAATTGGATGAAGCTCTTGATGGAGCTGATCTGGTTATAAGCGGAGTCAGCAGTTTCGGAGCCAAGTGGTTTGAAGAAACTGTTCTGCCGAAACTCCCGGAAGGTGTTCCTGTTCTCTCTGTAACAAAGGGACTTGAAGCCGATGAATACGGTAATCTGACATCATTCCCGCAGGGCATGATGAATAGAGCTTGCAAGCCGGTATGCATCTGTGCCATAGGCGGACCCGTCATAAGCTTTGAACTGGCTGCCAGAAAACAGACGGAAATTGCATTCTGTGGTCCTGATATGAAAGTGCTTGAGAAGATCAAGGGAATGCTGGCTACAGACTACTACCATATCAGCCTTACAAAGGACATTGCCGGACTTGAATGTGCCGTAGCCATGAAAAACGCCTACGCTTTGGGAGTGGCTCTGGCTATAGGACTTAACGAGAAGGAAAACGGCATAGGAACAAGAGAATACTACAACCCTCAGGCAGCTCTGTTTGAAGAGAGCATGAGAGAAGCCATAAAGCTCATACAAATGATGGGCGGAGGCATTGAAAGCATCGTATTCTTTGGCGGCGACCTGTATGTTACCGTATTTGGCGGCAGAACCAGAAAGATCGGAACGCTTCTAGGAAGAGGACTTACATATCCTGAAGCCAGAGAGGTTCTTACGGGGGTAACTCTGGAATCAGTAGCTATTGCAACACTGGTTACTGAAGCACTGAGAAAAAAGGCTGCAAGAGGAGAAGTGGACTTAGCTGATTTCCCGCTTCTGAAACACATCGACGAAATAATCAACCAGGGAAAGCAAGTTAGCATTCCGTGGACAGACTTTGAAAAAGTTACAGAATAGAAAGTGCAGATGATGAATTTTATGCATTTTGAAATACCAGTTTTAAGGAAAAAGGATGTTCTTGTCATCGGCGGTGGCTGCGCCGGTATTTCAGCCGCCGTCAGCGGAGCCAGACATGGTTCAGACGTTCTTCTTGTTGAGAAAAACGGCTTTCTGGGCGGCATGGCAACGGCAGGACTCATAGGACCGTTTATGACCTGTTTTGACCCGGAAGGGAAGCGACAGGTTATAAAAGGTGTTTTTGAGGAGTTTGTTCAGCGCATGATTGCTTTAGGGGGCGCAATACATCCTTCAAAGATTGAAGCCGGTTCTAGTTATGCCGGATATCGTGTATACGGGCATGCCCACTGCGGTCCGTTTAACCCGGAGTGTTTCAAGATCGTTGCTGAACAGATGTGCGTTGAAAACAATGTGGAGCTGCTCTACAATGCTACCTTTGTTTCAACGGTACTTAATGAAGCTCAGGATTCCATTAAAGGCGTAGTGCTGGCTACCAAAGCCGGTCTGATACAGGTTGATGCCGATATAGTAATTGACTGTTCGGGTGATGCTGATGTTGCATATCAAAGCGGCGTACCGTTCTGCTACGGAGATGATGAGGGTAAAACTCAGCCGGGATCAATGTTCTTTACCATCAAGGGTATAGACAAATCAAAACTTGAACAGGTAAGAACCGAATCGGGTGACTTTACTTCAATATTCTTTCAGAAGCTTATCAACGAAGAAATCAATTCAGGCAGGTACTCTGTACCGCGCAACAAGTTCGCGGTGTATGAGAACCCTGACGGGACCTTCAGAGTAAACATGTCAAGGATTTATCTCAAGGACGGCTGTGATCCCTTTGAAATCACCAAGGCCAGCATTGAAAGCCGCGGTCAGATAACGGAGATCATTTCTCTGATGAGAAGACTGATACCGGGATGTGAAAACGTTGAACTGGTAGACTCTGCAGCGGCTCTGGGTTTAAGAGAAACCAGGCGCATACAGGGAGACTTTGTCCTTAAGGGAGAAGACATACTAAATAAGAGAAAGTTTGATGACGTAATATTCCTGGCCGGCAATTCCATTGACATGCATAACGGCAACGCAGTCAGCTACATAACTGCTGAGGGAGAACCGTATCAGATCCCTTACAGGATCCTGCTGCCAAAGAAAATAAGCAATCTTCTCGTTGCAGGCAGATGCTGTTCACTGGATCGTGTTGCTCTGGCCGCCATAAGGGTAATGCCACCGGTATTTGCGATGGGACAGGCCGCCGGGACAGCTGCAGCACTATGTGTACAGGATGGTCACAGGGTTGCTGAGGTAGACATCAAAAAACTCCAGAACTGTTTGTTGCAGGACGGAGCAGTACTCGAATAGAAATAAAGGAGAACAATTACTGTTTGTTCTCCTTTTCTTTTTCTTTTCCTGCTTTCTTGGAATCTTGATTCAGCTTTACAAGATTCTTTACGGCATCACCGAATGACTTGTTGGATTTTGACATTTCTTTTTTATATGCTGTAAGTCTGACGATCGTTTCCAGCTTATCATGGTAGTGTTTGTTAAGCGCTGAGGAACAACCCTGGAAATTGATGCTGTTAAGACCGATGGCTTTTATTTCTCCATTATCCATGTACTTAAACAGGGTATTGTAGCCGATCGTGCTCTTTGAATCCCAGCTGATCAGATCTTCATCAGGTATAATGGCAACCCTCGGATTATCTTTGCCTTCTACGTAATTGTAGAGAACAAGGAAACCATCATAGATTTTCATTATTGGCTGATTGGGGATAAGATACAGTATCACAACCAGAACGGCAGCAGCAATGAACATACCAATTCTAAGTTTGGGCATTATTAAACCTATGAATATCATTATGGCTGCTACGGTAAGAATCGTAGAGTAGGGCCTGTTGCCTACAGTTTCCTTAACAGTAGCTCTGTGGTCTATGTCACGCACTGTCTTGTTAAAACCCTGCACGGAGTTTACATAGTTCTTCATATATTTTTCCTGTTTGTCCATGGTAGATCTCCTTAAAAACATCTGGATATATTCTAGCACAGAAGAGCTTAACAGAAAAAGAAAAGCACCCTGTGAGGTGCTTTTAGATGTCAATGGCGGAGAGCACGCGATTCGAACGCGCGGTAGGTTGCCCTACGCCGCCTTTCCAAGACGGTGCCTTAAACCGCTCGGCCAACTCTCCGGTTCCTACCTATTCTAACAAATTATGAGTAAAAAGTATATTATAATTTTCATTTTGCCACTATAATATAATGGACACGAAATGAGGGCTTTTATATGGTAAAGAAGGTAACAACAGGAACTAGTTATGAGCAGAGCAGAATTAACCGCAAGAAGGTTCTTACTTTGCTGCTGGCTGTCTTTACCCTGATTTTCGCTTTCAGCAGCTACAAGGTCTTTACCATTCTGTCCAACTACAATGAGAGTGAGTCGGAATACAGCGATATCAAGGATAAGGCCGTACAGGAGACAGAGAGAGAAGACCTGCCGTCAAACCCTGGCCATAAGGTCAAAGTTCTGGACATTGACTATCAGAGTCTGAAAGAACAGAATTCCGACTACTGTGCCTGGATAGACATCCTGAACAACGACAAGATCTCCTATCCGGTTATGAGATCAAAGGATAATGACTTCTATCTGCACAGAACATTTGAAAAGAAGTACCTGTATGCAGGATCACTGTTCATGGATTACCGCAACAACGCTGATTTCTCTTCACCTGTAACATTCATTTACGGTCACAGCATGAACAACCGTTCCATGTTCGGTTCCTTAAGAAATTACCGTACGGAATCCTACTACAACGAACACCGCATCATTCATCTGTATGTTGAGGGTCAGCTGTACGTATACAAGGTATTTGCCTTCATCGATACCGTGCCATATTCCAAGATCTACAAATTCAAGTTTGAAAGTGATCAGGCCATAAAGGATTACATAGCTCTTGTTCAGAGCAGTTCAATGTTCAAGTCTGACATGACAATTACCAGTGATCAGAAGATCCTGTGTCTGTCTACATGTAACACTGACAACAAGCGCTGGATCCTGGCTGCCGTGCTTACCAATGTCATCGACCTGTAAGAGGAGTAACAGCATGAAGATACTTGTTATAGACGCTCAGGGCGGTGGTCTGGGCAGACAGATCGTCACCAGAATCAAGGAAGCTCATCCTGAATACAGTGTCATTGCCGTGGGAACCAATACCGAAGCTACCAATGCCATGAGAAAGGCGGGGGCTGACATTACCGCAACAGGGGAGAATGCCGTAATCGTCAACAGCCGCAGCGTGGATGTAATATGCGGGCCAATAGGAATCGTAATAGCTGATTCGCTGTATGGAGAAATCACTCCGGAAATGGCTAAGGCGGTTGCCCAAAGCAACGCTACCAGACTGTTAATACCGATTAACCGCTGTGAAAACATCATCATCGGAGTTGAAAAGCCAAATCTCTCCGTCATGGTCGAGCAGCTGGTAAATCAGATCACCGAACTTGACAAATAGAGACTGAAAAGATATCATTTCAGTGTCAGCAGGAAGCTGACAAAAGGCACTGAAGTGTCCCAGTAAGATACCAGAAGGTACATTTATAGAGAACTATAGGTGTGCCTTTATTGTTATTTGGAGGAGAATCATGAACAAGAACTTACGCAATCTCGTTCTCAGTGCCATGTTCATCGCACTGGGTGTATCCTTACCGCAGGCTTTTCATGCGGTACCTAATGCCGGCTCTGTATTTCTGCCGATGCATATTCCGGTACTCATTGCCGGCTATGTTATAGGACCTGTATTCGGCCTGGCAGTAGGTATCTTAACACCTCTACTGTCACATCTCATGTTTGGCATGCCTCCGGCACCGGTTCTGCCGGGCATGTTATGTGAACTTGCCATGTACGGTCTAGCCAGCGGCCTGTTCACCAAACTGATCAAGACAGAGAACAAACTGGTAAAGATATATGCCGTCCTGATACTGAGCATGCTGGCAGGCAGAGTTACCTACGGCATTCTTAATGCCCTGATCTTCAAGGCCGGCAGTTACTCACTGGCCGCCTGGGTCTCAGCAGCCTTTACCACAGCCTTACCGGGCATCATCATTCAGCTGATCGTGGTACCTGCCATAATAATGGCGCTGTATAAGGCAAAACTCATAAAGCTATAAAAAAGAAAACGACTTATCAGTCGTTTTTCTTTATTAGCTGTTCGATTGATTCCGCTGCCAGATCAACAGGGGATATGGTTTCGATACCGCTGCCCTCGTACAGAGCAGCTTTACTGTTGTCATATACCTTGATGATGACCTGCGGAATGTTGTAGATTTTCTTGGCTATCTGACCCATGATGATGTTAAGACTGTCATCGTCGCTCACTGCCAGCAGGCTTGTGGCATTCTCAATGCCGGCTTCCTTAAGAACCTCTTCACTGGTTGGGTCACCAACGAGAAGATTATCATCAAGAGAGGAAGGCAGAATGCTTAACAGCGGCTCTTCAGCGTCAACGATGATGAACCTTCTTCCTTCCTGACGGTACTGCTTGGCTAAACGTACGGCCAGACGGCTGCAACCGACTATAACAATATAGTGGTCCGGGTCCCTTATCCAGGCATCCTGGGGCAGGGTACGGCGTATTGGGGCTACTTTGCTCATAATACTTTCCTCCGATATACACGTGTATTATAGAGATTCTATACTGTATATTCAACCATAAAATAAATAAAAAGAAACTACTTTATTTACCAAAAGTAATATGCTAAAATAATTGCACATGGCCTGTTGGTGAAGCGGTTCAACACATCGCCCTCTCAAGGCGACATTCACGGGTTCGATTCCCGTACAGGCTACCATGGAATATTAAGCGCCAGTAAGGCGCTTTTTTTACGTAAATGTCTCCTGGCAGGCGACCTTTTTGATTCCAGGATAAAGGATAATGAGAGTGTAAGGAGATAATATTATGAAACTGAATGAAGAAAAGATCGTTAATTACCTGAAGGAAAATGTTGGAGAAAGCATCTCAACATATTGGATCATCAAAGAATCAGAAGCGTACGAGGGAGATTTAAAGAAACTGGAACCTTTTGATTTTATGGATCTGCATGAGGAAGTACTGAAAATAGCCAGAAATAACGGCTACAGGCTGGACTTCAGCGCTTATGAAGACATGCTTGTCGGATTACCGCACGTTATAGAAGGCATAATAAAGAGAAAAAGAGCCAGAACAAAGAAGACGTCATCAGGACGGTAGAATGAAAAAGGAGAACAACATGAACAAGGCAATAATCAAGAGAAGTTATAAGGGAATAGAAGAGGACCTGATTTACAGAAATACTGCAGTAGGGTATTACTTTCCATTGGAAAACACTGTCAGTGTTTATGACAGAGAAACAGACAATGTGATTGTCGAAGAGGGCATGGCATATCCTGGTGAACCGAGAAGTCCTGAAACAAGAAGATATACCGTCAGCCCAACCGTACTGGACAGAATCAGAAAGGCAATTGTGAAGAGTGACGTTCTTAACATCAAGTCATTTGAGAGTTCTGAATTCTGTGTTTGTGACGGTGAGTATAACTGTTTCTACTTCAGCGCAGGTGGAAAGAGAAAGTACATAGACTGTGACAACTTCTATCTTCTGTATAAAGGCTGCACAAAAGATTCCAATGCCGGTAAGGTAATGAGGCTGATTGACAGAATAGAAGACATACTGGATAAGGAAAACTGCGATTAATTCTAATTAGATGACCGGATATAGTATAATTAGATAAAAGAAAACACCGGAGATCAGTAACATATGAATAAACCCATTTATCAGTTAATCTGTGAAAATATTAAAGACGGTCAGCTTGACAGCAGTTTTGATCTGCCCTCTGAAGATGCTGACGATATAAGATGGGCGGCAGGGGCAAAGGATGGTGTTTATATCTATCATGTCGGTCACAGACCTCTTGATGATAACCAGTTAAACGGACTTATAGAATGTGTAAAAGCCGCTTCACAGTATGGCGATAAGATTGCCGAACCGCTGTTTCATCACTGGACAAAGGAAAACTCAGCCATCGCTGCCGTTGATCAGCTGTTAGGGTATATAGTTGACAATCAGAATGAACTGGATCCCAACAATTTATTTGGTACAGCTATTGCCATGGTGACTGAATCAGTACATGTCGAGTGTGTAAAGATGGGGCTAGAGTTACTCGAACTCTTTGATACATCGGGCGAAAAGACCAGAGAAATCATCAGAAGCATCGGCTTATGCGATGAATTCACCATATTTGCCGTTTGGAACATGAGACATTGGGACAATGGTAATGATGAGATCTTCGAATTAGCAAAAAAAGTTCATGGTTGGGGCAGGATACACGCGATAGAGTTCCTAGAACCTGAAACCGAAGAGATCAAACACTGGCTGCTGACAGAAGGTGTGCATAATGATGTAATGCCTGCCTACTCAGCACTGACATGCTGGAGAAAAGCTGAGGCAGAGAAGGTATTGTTTGGTGAACCTACCGAAGAACAGTACAAAGGACTGTCAGATATCATTGACGGGCTGATGGATGAAGGGCCGTGCACAGGCATTTCAGAATTGGAAAACGCGGAAACAGTATTGTTGCGATTCCTGGAGATATCCGGGAGGTATACGCTGACAGAAGGCGATTACGGCTTGTTTAGAACCATTAAACACTGGGCAGAAGATGAGAATGAGGGCAATTCAGAGGCTGTTGTAAAAGCTTGTATAACCATGCTGGGTCAAAGCAATGACGGATAGTTGTATTGACCTGCAGAAGCAGTGCGTGTGGTACTGTGGGTACCGAGACTAATACGGTCAGGTTATTAGGTGCGATATTAAGTTTTTCTGAAGAATACATGTAAATGGAATTGAGGTTTTTATGGAAGATATTATTAACAAAATAGTGGAATTATGCGTATCCTATGGTGGCAAGCTGCTGCTGGCAATAGTAGTGCTGATTGTTGGAATGCTGATAATCAGATCTGTCAGAAAGATGCTAGACAGGATTTTAGGAAAAGAAACATTGGATGCAACACTGGCTGTAGTAATAAAAAACGCAGCCATGATAGTTCTGTATGCCGTTTTGATCTTGAGCATTATAGAAATACTTGGAGTACCTATGACAAGTGTCATGGCATTGATCGCTTCATGCGGATTAGCCATAGGAATGTCCTTACAGGGCGCTCTGGCCAACTTTGCCGGAGGCATCATGATACTTATCTTCAAGCCATTTAAGGTAGGGGATTATATTGAATGTTCAGGTGCTGAAGGTGTAGTAAAGGACATTTCGATTTTCTATACAATAATTGTAACGTTAGATAATATCAGAATAAGCATACCTAACGGCGACTTAATGAATTCACATATATCCAACTACAGCAGCGAAAAAGTCAGACGTGTGGATCTGGACTTCAAGGTTACCAATGACTGCGATGAGGACTTTGCCAGGGAAGTGCTTTTAAAGGCTGCCAGTGAAACAGCAGGCATCCTCCATGATCCCGAGCCATTTACCAGGCTATCAGCAGTAGATGATGATACTTATATTTATACAGTAAGAGTATGGGTAGACGCAGATAAATACTGGGATTTATACTTTGATATCCTTGAGAACTGTTCCAAGGCCCTCAATGAAAACGGCATTGACGACCCTGAAGAAAGAATGGCTGTAAGACTGGTAAAAGATGAATAAAAAAGCCCGGTTGGGCTTTTTTTATTGGATTAAAACAAATCTATAAATCGTATTATTTCTGTGGTTTGTAGGCGATGACATCAATCTCTACCAGAATGCCTCTTAACTGTGTTCCGATGCAGGTTCTGGCGGGATAGGGTGTAGGGAACATTTCCTTGTAGACCTCGTTCATGGCATTAAAGTTTGCCAGGTCTGAAAGATAAGCTCCGCTTCTAACGACATCAGCCAAGGTACAGCCGTGTTCAGCCAGAATCGACTGGATGTTCTTTATTACCTGTCTGGTCTGGCCTTGAATGTCTTCTGGAATATATCCTGTCTCAGGATCTACCGGTCTCTGACCCGCTACGAAGATGTAATCTCCGGCAACGATGCCCTGGGAATATGGTCCTGCTGGTGACGGTGCTTTTTCTGTTCTTATTTCGGTTTTCTTAGTCATATTGTAATCCCTCCGCTATTAAATCGACGATGTGTACGGCGTTAGCTCCGCCAAGCTTCAATCCTTTAAGACAGCTGTTGCAGTAACATACCACTCTCTCTGTCTCATACTGTTTTACCCAGTCTTCCATTGCTTGTTTCTGCTGATCGGCTGGTATGACCTTTACCATGTTGTTCTGGAAATCGGTAAAGTAGTTTGGTGCCAGCTTTAGATTTGATTCGGATACAGGTTCATAGACAAATGTGCCGTCAAATCTGGCTTTCTCATAGTTCTCTTCTATTTCCACAGGAACCATGTTCATTCTTAACAGGCACTCTCTGATAGCTTTCTGTACTTCCGGTTTATGAGTGGATCTGTAACAGTCCTGAACGGTTATTCTTTCACCATTGAAGTCAGGCCACGGGAAGGTATCATCTTCCAACAGATATTCATAAAGGCTGATTTCATTTACTTCTGGAGAGTGTTCATCAGTGATGATGGCGCAGCTTGTGCAGTTTGTTAGAACAGTATCGCCTGGTAGCATTTGTACGTGTGACTGCGGTATGCGGCAACATCCCAGGATGTTAACGCCTTTTTCAGCAAGGTAGCGCTGTAACTTTACGCTTTCTTCCTTGTGCAGTGTTTTTATCTTACAGCTTGGTAAATAATGAATCATCTACTCACGTCCTTTCCAACTCAGGTCTTCGCCATTGGTTTCAATGACCTGTTTATACCAGTAGAAGGAATCCTTCTTCATTCTCTTACCGGTTCCGTTTCCCAGGTCATCCTGGTCCACATAAACAAAGCCATAACGCTTGCTCATTTCAGAAGTTGATGAAGAGATCATGTCTATCGGTGACCAGGCACAATAGGCGATAATGTTGGCTCCTTCAATTACGGACTGCTTCATGGCAGCAATGTACTTCTGGAAATAGTCTATTCTGTAGTCATCGTGAATGCTGCCGTCTTCTTCAACGGTGTCCAGGGCACCAAAGCCGTTTTCACCGATGATAAGAGGGCAGTGGTATCTGTCAGTGTATTCGTTGATGTTATGGTAGAAACCCTGCGGATCCATACGCCATTCCCATGGCGTAGGTTTCAGGTAAGGATTCTGTTCGAAGTAACTGGAGTTCATGGTACAAGTCTCATGGTTGATCACTCTTGTTGCGTAATGGGAGAATGACAGGAAATCCATGGTGTTGTTCTTTATCAATTCCAGCTCTTCATCAGTGGCTTTAACGTCAAAGCCGTTCTCCTGAAAATAGTATATGGCATAGTCCGGGTATGTTCCAAACAGCTGGACATCCGGGAAGAAGTACATCATGCGGTTCTTTCTCTGGGTCAGAACCATGTCCTCCGGGTTGCAGGTCTTAGGGAACAGTACTCTGTCACTTACCATTGTGCCGATCTGAACAGGCAGGTTTTTCTCACTGGCATATTGTTTCAGCTTTGCACAGCAGACAAACTGATTATGGGCAGCCTGATAGTATTTCTCCAGAGTCCTGCCGTCTTCCTCGTCAGTAACACCTGTGGACTTGAAGCCGCAGGGGAAGAACAAATTGATCTGGTTAAAAGGTATCCAGTATTTAACTCTGTCAGCATATCTGTCCAGCACAAGGGTGGCATAGCGCATGTACAGGTCAATGACTTTCTTGTTGGTAAAGCCTCCGTACTTGAAGACAAGGTTAAGAGGCATTTCATAGTGGGATATGGTTATGATCGGCTCCATGCCGTTTTTTACTATTTCATCGATGAGATTGTCATAGAATTCAAGGCCTTTTTCATTAGGCTGTTCATCATCGCCGTTGGGGAATATGCGTGCCCACGCAATTGAGGTTCTGTAACACTTGAAACCCATTTCCTTCAAATAGGAAAGGTCTTCCTTATAGCGGTGATAAAAATCAATGCCCCAGCGCTTCGGATAGAGATTCTCCGTGTCCTGAGCGTACTGCTTAATGGCTTCCAGAGTTCCGCCACCTTCCTTTTTCAGTTTGGTACGGTCGAGATTACGGGTATACATCTGAACATCGGAAACAGTCAGCCCCTTACCGTCTTCATTATAAGCACCTTCCATCTGGCAGGCTGCGGAAGCACCGCCCCAAAGGAAACCCTCTGGGAATCCTTTCTTAACTGTTAACGGCATGGTCTTAACCTTTCTTGAGTTCGTTGATCTCTCTGTACATCTGGACCATTTCCTTGGCCAGGGACAGTTCAGTCTTTATAGTCATCAGAGTATCCTGGGCATGGATGAACAGAATGCACAGTTCATATTCAGTGCCGCTGATCTCATTCTGCATTACTTCAGTCTGAGCAATGTGAGCCTGCTTGATTTCTTCTTCAGCTTTTACCAACAGGGCATCAGCTTCTTCAAAACTGCCTTCTCTGGCTTTGGCTATGGCGTTGAAGGCGTCCGTTCTGGCGTCTCCGGCGTTTAATATTATCTGCATGGAAACAGGGATTAATTCGTTATCTTCTCTCATCTTTATAAACCTCTCTTTACACTTACAATTCTAATCTGTTTATTTCAAGTAATCGTTCACACTATTTCACGTCCCTGTGAAAAATCTATAATTCCACCTGGGTAGTTAACAGTACTTCGCGGAACTGTTCGAAGGTCTTGACATTTCTGAGTTTTTCAACACAGTCGGTTTCCAATAACAGTAATAACAGCGCGTTATACATTTCCTGGAACTGATTCAGGGCTTCCGGGTTAACGGCCATTAATAATACACAGTAGACGGTCTTTTCGTCCCAGTTCATACCGCCCGGTATGATCATGACACCTACGGTCTGGGTCAGAACACTGTGGGAAACGCCATGCGGTACCGCAAAGTTCAAATAACCGGTTGATATGGCCCGTTCTCTTTCGACAGCCCGGGATTCAAAACGCTCCCCAACGTAATCGTTTTTCTCCAGCTTCTTACTGATGATCTTTATGGCTTCATACTTGTCTATTGAATTATCTTCCTGAACAATGAAGTTCTCTTTTTCAAAGAAGAAGGGGAACAGATTGTGGAAGCCGCTGACCAGTTTCTCCTGTTGGATGAGGGTAAAGACATCAGACAGTTCGTTGTAGTCGGCCTGTTTTAATATCGGGTTGACCTTAACAAAGCGCTTGTTTACGGGTACTGTCGCATTGACGAAGGAAATCAGAACATCGTAATCATACTTGCTTATGTCTTCCTCAACACTGACAATGGCAACGATCTTCATGACATCATCAAAGCGGGATTGTATCTTGCCGGGCAGGTCTTTTTCCAAACCAAGGTATCTTGGCAGATATAACAGAACCTTTACAGAGTTATCGCTTTGTTTCTGCCGTTCAACTTCCAGAGCCAGATGCATGACGATGAAGGTAAACTCGTTGTCACTGATTTCCGTAGTGATGTCGTATTTGTCACAGATACTCTGCATGACATACATGGCTACATCATAGAGGAACGGAGCCGTGTTTCTGATGGTGTCCCTCAGAGGATTGTCTATCTGAATGTTCTTCTGAAGACGGATGATCAGATTCTGGATATGCAGTGAGAAGGGGATCAGGAAATCATCATTCGTAAAGTCCAGATAGAAGATCTCCTTGATCTGGTTGGCCAGATAGGCCACAAAACTGAACAGGTCCTTGTTGGCAGCTTCCGTACTGTCTATTTCACTGCGGTCGGAGTCCAGGTGTACATGTGCTTTTATGAGGGCAGCCATCTGGGCATATTCAGTTTTGTTGAGCTGAATGTGCATCCGGTACTCCACTTCACGGATGATGTGGTCGGCGATGTTGTTTTCAATGGGCTCAGTCTTGGCCTGTGGTTCTTCTTCCAACGTTTCTCCGGCCTGCAGGCGGTTGGTTATGATGGCCAGATGCAGGATGAGGTTCAGCATGGAAAAGTCGTTCACATAGGCATTAAAACGCTTTATGTTGTAGTTTATGACCTTGCGAATAGTTTCGATCATCTCCGGGTCAAAGTATTCCTTCAGAGTTTCCAGGTCGATGAAGTTGTCACCCTGGAACTTATGTATCAGAGCTGTAACAGTCTTGCGTTTGTCTCTTTCATTGCCTTTGACATAAAGGCAGTTGTTGCGGGAAATAATGGATATATTAAATGGCTTTAAGGTTGAATTAAAATCAGATATTTCTTTCTTTAAAAGAGAATAACTTATCATCAGTTCATCAGCCAGATCAAAGGCATCAATGCCATTTTCTCCTGACAGCATTAATAGCTTCAATATATATATCATTCTCTGGGACTTGTTCTGCGGAATATCATCCTCAACTGTCTCTACCATGGCACCGGGATTAAGAGAATAACCTTCCTGAGAACTCCTTATAACCTGTGACTGGGAAGTGGAGTTGATCTGATTGACATAGTTTATTACCGATCTGGGTGAACAGTTCATCTGCGTAGCCAGCTGCTTGCCGGTAACCGGTGCGGAAGACTTTCTGAGAATATTGATTAATAATACTTTCTTATCATCCATATATATTTCCCTCTATAATTATATTAAGGTGTTTCTGCACGGTTTTATTACCTTTTTTTTCATAACCCCGTGAAAATGATTAAACGAATCAGAAAAGGTAAGTGTTTAAACTGTAGTTGTAAAGAAAAAACGCCTGGTTACAGGCAAGGGACAAGGAGGATTTACATGTCTACATTAAGAATTCTGTTATGCTGCGGTGGCGGCATCTCCTCAGGAATGCTGGCCCAGAAGTGCCGCAAGGCTGCCAAGAAGGCCGGTATCGACGCTACGATCGATGCCAAGAGCGAAAGCCAGGTCAACGACTATCTGTCAAAGATCGATGTCCTGTTACTGGCTCCACACTATGAAGTCGAACTGGAAAAGTTCAGAAAGTTAGCTGAACCGCATGGCGTGAAAGTTGCCGTAATTCCAAGAGACATCTATGGCATGATCGACGGAGACCGTCTGATCGTCTACGCACAGAATACTTTAAATAAGTAAATAGAAAAGGGGAAACACTTATGCAGAAATTCATTGATTGGCTTACAACTAAGTTAGCACCAAAAGCACAGAAATTCTTCAGCAAGCCTTACATTGCCGGAGTATCAAGTGCCATGACCAAGATCCTGCCATTCATTCTGGCCGGTTCAATCGTTTACATCTACGGCGTATTCCAGGGCTTCTTCCCACAGGTACTGCCTAACCTCACATTCTTATTAATCTTCTCATTCCGTATGCTCGGCTTGATCACAGCCTTCTATGTTGCACACCAGGTCATGGAAAAGCTGGAATACCCTCAGTATTCAATCATCGCCGGTATCACTTCCATCTTAGTATTCATGATGTTCATCAAGCCTGAACTTGACGGCATCTCAACAGCTCTGTTCCAGTTCGGACGTTTCGGCCCTACAGGTCTGTTCGTCTCAATCGCTGCCGGTGTCTTCACTGTACTGTTCTTCCATTTCTTCGCACATCTGCACATTCTGGAAGACAATGACACCATCCCGGTCTTCGTTCAGGAATGGATCAGAAACACTATCCCTGTATTCGTTACATTAGCTGTAGGATATGTATTATGCTACAAGGTCAACCTGGATGTTTATCAGATCATCATGAACGTTTTCGCACCGATCTCATCATTCTTACAGTCATTCCCAGGCTTCGTCTTACTGGCATTCTTACAGGCATTCTTCTTCACCTTAGGTGTATCACCATGGGTTTGGGGCGCTGTACGTACTCCTGTATTCGCAGCCGGTATCGCAGCCAACATTGCTGCAGTTGAAGCAGGTCTGGCTCCACAGTACATCGTAACCTATGAAGTAATGTTCACCATCGGCTTATTAACATTAGGCGGTCAGGGTTCACCATTACCATTAGTAACCATGATGCTCAAATCCAAGAGCAAGAAGCTCAGACAGTTCGCCGCCGTTACAATCGGACCAGCCATCTTCAATATTTCAGAACCGATCATGTATGGTTTACCAGTAGTATTCAATCCTCTGATGATGATTCCAATGTGGATTAACTCAATCGTCGGCTCCTGCTTATTATGGGTAATCTTCAGATTAGGCTTACTGAACATTCCGGCAGTTTCCTTACAGACAGGTTCATTACCGGCACCGTTCACTACAGTCATGATCTGCCAGGACTGGAGAGGCATCATCTGGTACGTCGTATTCTTCGTACTCTACGGTTTGATCTGGTATCCATTCTACAAGGCATATGAGAAGCAGGTCATCGCTGAAGAAAACGCTGAAGCTGAAAATAAATAATCAATTCAATAAAAGAACATAGATAAATTTTCCAAAGTCCATTAAGAAAAGGACGCAAAAAGCGAAACCCCAAAATCTGGTAAAACCCTGATTGAGGGGTTTTCTTTATGAAATACGATTGAAAACAGAAAAAGACATTAAAAAGCCGCTGACTACTCAGCGGCTTTAATATACTCTAGAATGTCTTCGGACATCTTTCTTTTATGAATTCGAGAACGAAGTCATAATGCTCTTCATCAACATATACCATGTTGAGAAGGAAGGGGGAGATCACCTCTATGAGGTTATCCTGGCGTTTTTCCACGATCTTGGTTACCTTGCTGAAGTCTGAATATCTTGAATTGTCAGTCAGGGCAAACGCAGTTCCCATTAAGCCGTAGTTATGCGACAAAGCACCAGCTAGTGCTGCAAACTTGCCGATGAGTTCAGTGAACTGCTGCTGGTCTTCGACCTGAGAAAAACGGATGCCTTCATCGTCCATCTCATATATCATGCCGTAAACGTTCTTATAGCGATGAGCGACTATCTTATAGGCAAACCATGTTATTACTAACAATACAGCCAGAATACCGCCCATCATGGTCAGAGTAGGGATGATGCTGTTGCCTTCCGTTATGTCCAATATCAGCAGAAAGGCAGCTATAATGCCGAAGCTGATCAGTATTATGCCAAGCACAAGCCTAAATATGGACTTATTGTTCTTCATGTCCAGCTGGTATAACCACTGGTATTTTCCTTCTTCAGTTATTATCATGTTACTTCCTCACTTCTGCCTTCATAATACCATATAAACATCAAATGATAAATAACAGTGCACTTCCGTATCTGTTATAATAGTACACAGAGGTACATTCATATGAAAAAAGCCATAGAGGAAATCAGAAAGTTCAACATAGAGAGAGACTGGGATCAGTTCCATACGGAAGCCAATGTCGCCAAAAGCATTCTTATTGAAGCGGGAGAACTGCTGGAATGCTTCCAATGGGGAAATAAGGAATACGACAGAGAAGCCGCGTGTGATGAACTGGCTGATGTTGTCAACTACTGTATTGTCCTGGCTGACAGAATGAATGTCGATCTGGAAGAAATACTGTTAAACAAGCTTGAAAAGAATAAAGCAAAGTACCCGGTGGAAAAAGCCAGGGGCAGCAATGTAAAATATGACAAACTTTAGAAACTGAAACCAGCACATTTAAACCATTAGAGTATCTATAAAGGCATAAAGAAAAGCGGCTTATCAAGCCGCTTTTACATGTTTCCTTTAGAATAGTTGTATCCCCAGTTCTTCAGCAGTATCAATGCCTGTATCCAGTACATTGTTGTCTATTACTGCGAATGTAACAGTTAATTTATAGCCATCATTAACCTTTATCCAGTCATTTACGGCCTGCAGAGCTTTTCTCCAAGCCTTGTCTACAGGATAACCGTAGATTCCAGCTGAGATAAGAGGGAAGACTATGGTATGAATATCATACTCTCTTGCCAGTTCCAAAGACTTCTTATAGCAGCTGTAGAGCTGCTTGGCTTCGCCTTTGTTGCCTCCGCGATATTCAGGGCCGACAGCGTGAATAATGTACTTACAGAGGTTAAACCCAGGTGTAATGACGGCTTTGCCGGTAGGACATCCGCCTATCTGATCACAGGCGTTCTGCAGTTGTCTTGCACCGGCTGCCTGGAATATGTATCCGCATACTCCTCCGCCTTGCTGCAGCCACTTGTTAGCGGCGTTAACCACGCAGTCTGCAGGAACAGAGGTAATACTCTTTTTGATAATGCTTATATATGAATCCGGAACTTCAATGGTTCCTTTGCCCATGTAGCCTTTATAATAGTTTCCCATATTATATTCCTCCCAACTATCTATATTAATTGTACACCATGGTTTTCCGCATTAATAATAAAAGATATTTCTATGTATCAGTGGGATGTTTTTGGGACAGAGATCTGGTTTCTTTAAGCTATTCTTTAATTGTCATAAAGGAGGAAAACAGAATGATGAAAGAAGTTCAGAACAACCCGGGAAAGGCTATAAAGAAGTATGCGCTGATATGTTCAAAGTTAATTATTATTATCGGTATTATTTACGCTGTCATCTACTTCAGCACCATTTATAAGCAGTTGATAATGTATAAAGGGTATACCGTACCATCTTATCTGATCAGCAGCCTGATACCTATAGGAATAATATCAGTGTCGGTATATCTGAGTGCCTACCTGATTGGGGTTGTGCTCTACGGTTTTGGAGATCTGGTGGAGAAAACCGCAGAAATCAAAGAAAAAATGGATTCGCCGAAAACAATGAAACTGACTGCAGGCACCCGTGAAGCCACTATTCAGATAACCAATCAGCAGGACTGAAGAACTGAGTCATAATCAGTTCTTTTTTTGTTGGAAGGATAGTATAACTGTACTAAAATGGTTATATGAGAAAACTTCTGGTTATATTGTTGGCACTGTTTATGCTTATCGGATGCAGTCAGCCTGTTAAGCCGGATCCTAAGACTGATCCAAATCCGGCTCCTGATCCTCAGCCTGACCCACAACCTGATCCCGTAGTAGAAACAGACCCTGCAAAAGAACTGCTTGATACACTGACCCTGGAGGAAAAAGTAGGGCAGCTTTTTGTCGTAAGACTGGAAGTGCTTTGTGAGGACAAGACTCAGGCTGAAAAGAATGCATACAGAAGAAACGGAGCCAAGGAACTTGATGAATCCATGATAGCCGTTCTTAACAGATACCACATTGGCGGATTTGTGCTGTTTGGGAAAAATCTTCTCAATCCAGAACAGCTGATAAACCTTAACCAGCAGATAAGAAAGAACTGTAAGATTGTACCATTTATAACAATAGATGAAGAGGGTGGCCAGGTAGGCAGAATTGCCTGGAATGAGAATTTCGAGGTAACGACATTCCCTCTGCTGTATGACTACTTCGCTGACGGCGATACCGCCAGAGCTTTCCTGGTAGGAAATACGATAGGGACATACCTACGTGAATACGGATTCAATGCGGTATTTGCTCCCGTAGCTGACGTCTTTACCAACCCTGATAATACTGTAATAGGTAAACGTGCTTTTGGCAGTGATCCTCATTTTGTTTCCAACATGATATCAGCATGCCTGGACGGATTTCATGAGCAAGGTGTTATGACAACCTTAAAACACTATCCCGGCCATGGTGACACTTCCAGTGATACCCATAATGATACTGTCAACACCAGTAAGACCTGGGAACAGATGGAGGAATGTGAACTGATTCCGTTTGTCGAGAATCTGGATAACACAGAGATGATAATGGCAGCCCACATTACAGTTAAGGGCGACAGCGATCCTGCTTCACTGTCTTATAACGCGCTAACCGAGAGATTAAGAAATAAGTACGGATATAAGGGACTGATAATAACCGATGCTCTGGATATGGGAGCAATCAGTTCCCACTATACTTCTGAAGAAGCAGCTGTTAAGGCTTTTCTGGCTGGGTGTGACCTGCTGCTGATGCCGGCCAGCTTCAACAGGGCTTACAATGCCATAATTGATGCCGTAAACAGCGGAACCATCACCATGGAAAGGCTTGATGAAAGCGTGCTGAGGATCCTCAAGTATAAACTGTCCAATTCACTGTCGGGAGAGTAAAAAAAGTTATTATTTCTGTTGTAGATTGGAAACAATGATGATAATATATTTATGCCTATGGAGAGCACACGAGAGACAAGCTCGATGACTGTGCAGCAACCTGTGTATTAACAAGGTGCTAAAGCTTGAACGATGGGATAAAATACATTGTTAAAGTGAGATCTCGTCATAGGTTATGACGGGATTTTTGTTAGGTTAGAAATTGAGGGAAATATGAAACTATTCAGTAACGAAATTGTATTCAGGGGACACCCTGACAAAGTATGTGACCAGATATCCGCTGCCATTCTTGACGAATGCTTAAGACAGGATAAAAACAGCCGCTGCGGCATTGAAACCGTTGGCGGAAAGGGCAAGATCTTCATAACCGGTGAAGTCACCACAAAAGCTCATTTCTCAGCTGTGGAGATCTGCCGCAGAGTATTAAGAGATATCGGCTACAGAGATGATTATGAGATCATTGACAACATCGGCAAGCAGTCCGCTGACATTGCCTTGGGCACTAACGATGAAGTAGCGGGAGCCGGAGACCAGGGCATGATGTTTGGTTATGCCTGTAACGATACCGAAGAGATGCTGCCGGCAGCCATGGTCATCCTCCAGAAACTGGCTGCCAAGTATGACGAACTAGTCCATACTCACAAGGATTTCTTCCCGGATGGCAAGGCGCAGATTACCGGTATCTATGATGATGACTTCAATATCATCAAGATCAAAGACTTCACCATCTCCTACAACAACTCCGAGGAAAACAGAACTGAAACCGACAAGATTCTTATCGATTACACAACCGAACTGTGTCATAAGTACGGTCTGGAAATCGAAAGATTCCTGATCAATCCGACAGGCAAATTCCTTATCGGAGGTTTTGAGGGCGATGCCGGATTGACAGGCAGAAAGATCGTTGTAGACTCCTATCAGTCCTTCTCTAATGTTGGCGGCGGATGCATGAACGGAAAGGACCCTACCAAGGTTGACCTCTCAGGCACATACATTGCCAGAGTATTCGCCAAGGAAATGCTTAAGAAGCATGACCTGAAGTGGTGTGAGATCCAGATCAGCTACGCCATCGGTATCAGAAGACCACTGGCCATCTACATTGACACCGATAAGGGGAACATGCAGCCGGAAGAAGAGATGTATGTCAGAGCTGAACCGAAAAACATCATAGATGAACTGCATCTCAGAGACATCAACTACGAAAAGCAGGCCATGTTCGGTCATTTCTATGATTAGGCATCATTGATGCCTTTTTTTGTGGCAACACACATACATGATGAAAAATGGTATAATATGAAAAACAGGGAAGGCAGGGATAATAATGGCATATACAGCTTTGAAAGATATCAGAAGAAAAGTATCTGATAGATATGGAAAAGACATCGGACCGTACGAACCTTTTCTTACGGTTACTGATAATCCCAATGATCTTAAAAGCGCAGCCCTGCGTTTCATTCATGACAGATGTGAAGGCCTGAATTTCTCGGATGAAATCACTAATGAGGAAAATGAAACAGGTTCATACAAAGGCACTGGTTTCAAGAAGAACCAGGTACCGTATAACATGCAGATGGACATAAACCGTCTATGCCTGGAGAGAGAGCTTGAAAAGTTCATTGATTCAGGTGCAGCCGAGGATGCTTATAACATCTATTACTGCTTCCTGGAGATCTTCTTCGGCCATTATGGAAAGACAAAGAAAATGGTTGAACTATTAGCTGAGTTTGAAAATAATGGCAGTGCTCTTCTGATGAAACATAGAGACCATTATTCCCATTCCGTATATGTCTTTACCTTGGGGTTGGCACTTTATGAAACCAACAGCCTATACAGAGAGTCTTTTCAGCAGTTTTATGGAATCGATGATGATGGTGAGGCAGCAAAGGTTTTCATTAAGTACTGGGGCCTGACATCATTGTTTCACGACATAGGTTATCCGTTTGAACTCCCGTTTGAACAGGTCCTTTCCTACTATGAAGTCAACAACGAGAAAAGAGGGAAGAATACACCGTTTATTTCCTATCGCAACGCCAATGTCATATCACAGCTGTCTGCTGAAATGAAAGCACATCTTGAAAAACTCTATGACCGCTGCTTTGCCAGCAGCGATGAGTTATTTGCTTATGACATAAGCGAAAAACTGGAAAAAGAATACGGCTGCAATTATGAATACCTTACCAATACAATTGCCAGCAAACCAGTATCTCCGGAAGCGTTTGGATATTTCATGGATCATGCCTATTTCAGTGCCAACAGGCTTCTGCAGGAATTGATCAAGTCCATCGGCACGGAAAAGATCGATAAGAAACATGTTGATGCCCTTACAGCAATAATTCTTCATAACAGCCTTTATAAGTTTGCGATTGCTTTTTATAAAGACAAGAATAAGAAACGTCCGCCTTTGAAAATGGATGTTCATCCGTTAGCCTTCATGTTAATGCTGTGCGATGAGCTGCAGTGCTGGGACAGAACAGCTTATGGACGCAATTCCCGCAAGGAACTGCATCCGCTAGCCGTTGATTTTGATTTCAGTAATAACGGAATCAGCGCAGTATACTATTACGACCTGGATGAGAAGGATAAGATTAAGGAGTTTGAAAGAGAATATGCTCTGTGGCTGAAAAATCCTGAGGCCATGGAGAAACCGCGCCTTAAGGCTTACAGTGACATGGCGGAAAAGGGCAGAAGCTTCATAGATGATATCCGAAATATCGTTGACATGTCTTCAATACCTTTCGCTGTTGTTCCTGATGTACGCAAGGTAAACTATACCAGCAAGCACGCCTATATTTCATCCAGTAATTTCCTCCATCTGTATGATTTTGCGGTCGCTCTGAATGCCCGTTATAACTATCAGGGGAAGGAAGCGAAAGTAAAAACGGAAGTACTGGAAGAAGAGTTTGAACAACTATCATTGGAATACCAGCTTTTCAACATTAACCAGGCAAAGAGCTTCGGCAAATACCTGAATGAAATAGGCTGTTTCTACACGGATAAGCCTGTCAATTACAGGATGATCAAGAAGTTCTCTCCGGAACAGATTTCCGTAATCGCTCCTCTGGAACATGCCCGTTGGATTAAAGAGCATCAGAACATGGGCTGGACAGCAGGGGATGATTATGAGAAATGGGCGGACAATCCTGAGGAAATCAGACAATTCAGGGAACTGTTCCGCCAGCACAAGCTATTAATGCCAAATGATGTGAGTGATGAAGAAATCTATCAGCACTATCTCTCATTATCGGAAGAAGACCGTAATAAGGACTATGAACCTTTCAACAGCATGCTTAAACTTATAAAGAAGTTTGACGGGTTAAGAATCTACGCATTGGATTAGATATGAACGAAAGAACAGCACAGTTTTACAGTCAAAAACAGAAGTGTCAGGGTAATCTGACACACATAATGGATCAGATAGATGATCCGGCACTCAAGAAGATTGATGAGCTTTACGGTGCTGCTGATTATCTCAGTCTTTTCTATGCCAAACGCCATCAGAGAAACCTTTTATTGATTGCTTTTCTGGGAACACTGCTGACATTCTTCTTCCTGTTATATGATGAAGCGGAGCTGTATGGGCTGATTATAGCCTGTGGCGTAGTCATAATATGTCTGTTTGTAACCCAGCGGTTATCAGGAAAATGGGAGAGTCATAATCACTATCTGGAGTACCGCATGCTGGCAGAATCGCTAAGAGTTCAGTTTTATCTCGGATATGGAGGCATTACAAAGAAAGTTGAGGATATTCTGCCATGGTCAACCAAAATGACTCTGCCATGGATAACGGAAGTTCTTAAAACCGTTGATTCGCCTGAAGGAAGAGAAAGAAAACAGCTTTCAGAGGTATGGATCCGTGAGCAGAAAACTTATCACGAAAGAGCACTCGCCAAAGCAGAACATAAGAATGCCATTAATAATTCCGTCTGCAGGGGAACACTGGTTGTTACGGTTCTCCTATACTTTGCGACTCTGTTGTTTGAACTGTATATCAGTTCCGGAAAAACCATCCCTCTTAATATTGATACCGTCAGAGCTGTCCTGAAGATACTCATGGGTACTATGTCGGCGGTTACGCTTTTTATGACCAGTTATTACGGTAAAATGGCACTCCCCAGCATTATTGATGACTACAGGAGAATGATAGCCCTGTATGATAAGGCTGAAAAGGAAATACAGGAGCATGGCGAAAGCGAAGAACTTATAATGTTCCTGGCCAGGGAAGCACTGAACGAAAACAGCGTATGGTATTCGTACCAGAGCCTAAACGCAGCTGATATAAACATATGAAAACCAGTCAATTGACTGATTTCTTTTTTTATCTTGCTCTGGCTTCCTCCAGCATCTCATCAATTGTAGGATACAGAATTCCAACAATGGCATTTCCATCATCCAACAGACCGGTAACATGTTTTCCGTCATTGGTAAAGCCGGCATCCGCAAAATGTAGGCCTTCCGGAGCAGTAAAATGATACAGAAGGTTACCGGTTAGTGTTGAATAAACATAGGCCTGGTTGCCCTGGTATCCGCCGACTATTATTATCTTGCTGCCATCAGGTGAGAATTCACAATAACCGCAGTATTGTGTCACAGCAAGGACATAAGTGATTTTTCCTTCCTTAAGATCATACAGTACACAGCGCGGATCATATCCGCCGCAGCTGGCCATCAGATCTTCATGGAAAATCAGGTCGGATACTGAATTGAAACAGTGTTCCGCGATGCACGCTATGTTTTGAGAGTTATTAGGATCAGAGATATCGAATACCTCCATGAATCCATCATAGTGACAGTAGACACCGTATTTTGTATCCGGACTGGTATAAGAACCGGCATGATGACCATTCTTTTCGGAATACAGATCGGTATTGCAGTAGTGCTTCAGATTGATGTTGACGCTTTGTTTAAGGTCGGTATAGCGTGCGGTCGTAAACAGCTTTTCCGAATACTTATTCTGGTAGTGAATGGTTGCCAGTTCCGGTGTAGACAGCAGGACCGGCTTGTTTCCGTAGGATCCGGCAATGACCATGCGGCTGTCATTGGAAAACAGGGTAGCTGCACCATCATAGAGAACTTCTCCGGTCTTTAAGTCAAAGACTCCTTCAATGCCTCCGCTGGCTGCCACATATTTGCCGTTTGAGGAAATGTATGCTTCGGTAACGAAGTTTGACTCCGTGGTCTTTTCCCATAGTATGACTCTGTTCCGGACATCTATTGCTTTAAGATAATTGGAAGACATGACCAGAAGAATGCTGCCGTCATAATTGATCAGCGCAGTCTGTCCGGTATCAGATTCCTCTCCTAACAGGATCATCTTTCCCGTAGATGCTTCCCATACACAGTATTGAGCTCCAGAAGCACCGGAGATGTAGCGACCGTCACCACTGTACATCATGCTCTGATAGCCGCGTTCCGGATTGAATTCCAGATTGACAGTTTTCCTGCCATCCAATGAAAGAATCTTCATTCCGATACCGTATCCATGTGAACCTACAACAATATCTTTCCGGTCAGGAGAAAGATCTACGATCAACGGCTGAGTATAAGCTTCAAACGTACCATTCCCGGTTGGAAGAATCTCCTGCTGCGTATTATTCTCGTAATCCCATAGTACCAGAGATTGTCTTTTGACGATCAATAGAGTATGGTTTTCCATGGCAAAGGCTTTCTCACCGATGTTCCATGCCATGCCGTTGGCGTTTTCAGCAAATTCCCTGTACAGCTCTCCGGTTTCAACATCATACATTGATATGATATTGTACCAAGAATCAACCGTATAGAAATATTTGTCATCCAGTGTAAAGTCAACGGAATCAAGCTGACCTACATCGCTTCTGGAAACGGTGTGGGTAATCTGACCTGTCTTGGCATCTATCAAACACGCTGTATTGAAGTTGGTAATGCCTAACAGATAGCGGTCATCGTGAGAGAAAACCAGGTTGTCAAACTGTCGGTTGTTGTTGTTAATGGTCAAAATGGAAGTGAATGGTTCATTATACAGAGCATATTCCAGAGCCGCCGCAAAAGCCGTGTCGTTTTCATTGCCTACGGTCTTGCGTATCTCACTTGCATTAAGTAACTGCTGGATGGCTAATAACCTGTTGCCGTCAGCGGTTGAGACGTTGGCCTGTTCCACCAGCAGCTGCATCTGGTTGTTCATCGCCAGGTTGCGCTGCTGGGTTATCTGCTTGTTTTTGTTCATGGCATATACTAAGAAGCCTGACATTAGTACAAAGACTGCTGCTACAGCGGTTGAGATTATTCTTGTCTTTCTCTGCCTTGCTCTCTGACGTAGTTCATCGTAGTTGACATTCAGCATTGGTGCCAGAATGCGCAGCTTTTCATTATTCAGTTTCTTCAGTGCTTCTGAAACTGAAGCGGCTCTGACATCGCCAGCCAGCGGTTCAACATCCTTTTCCACACCGTTTACGGTTTCATGCAGAAGCTGAGGAGGGAAGGACTCTTCCGGTTCACCTTCAACCAGCAGTGTTAGAATATGATCTCTTTTTCCCAGGGAAATGAAGTAGTCAAGCTCGGCATTACACCACTCTGACAGAAGATATCTGGGTGAGGCAATTACAATCAGCCAGTCGGAATTTTCCAAAGCTTTGCGGATGTCACCGCCAAGGTCTTTTGACAGTGGCAGTTCTTCCTGGTCACGGAAAACACGTCCCATTTTTGAAATGCCAAGTTTTTTTCTGATATTGGCTGGAATGTGATATGTCTCAATGAGAGTATGCAGTTTTTTAGCCACATCTTCATCCGGTGAGGTATGCCGGTATGAGATGAAAGCCGTATAATGAAGGTCTTCCATAAATTGCCTCCTTTGATTATTGTTAGTTTATTTAAGAATATTCTAGCAAAAAAGCGTATATATTTGTACTTTTGTGCAACCTGCTTCGATGGTAGAAAATGGTTATTTCTGTATAAATAATAAACTGTTTTCTGTATAATATAAGCAAGTAATAAATGTGTTACCGCCTTTTTGGTGTGGTAACGTTTTACATAATAGAAACGGGAAGGGAGTAGTTTTTATGAAAAAGTCTGTCAGGCGAAACAGTAAGAAGGCACTGAGCATTCTGCTGTCGGTAATGATGCTTTTCTCATTTGTCTCAAGCTTTGCGTCAAATATGACAACAGTAAGAGCTGAAGAAGGAGAGCAAACAGTTTCTTCGGAAAGTGATACCGAGAGCAGTGGCTATGAAGATGAAGAAATCTCCATAGAGGACTCTGTTTATTCGGGAGTCAATGCCTATAATGACGAGGATCTCAGAGATGGTGAAACCCCAAAACTCCAATGGGGTGAGGACAACATTTCAGTAGGGCACGGTATTTACTATGACTGGGCTGTCAAGTGGAATACGGTAGCTACTGAGGACGAGTCCCATTACAGTGCAACAAGACTGGTGCTGCACCCGTCTGAATACGGCAAGATAAATGCCAACTTAGGCATCAAGATTTCCGTCAGGAAACTGACTGAAGGAGACGGTGATGACGGATCAATGATTCCGGCAGGCGCCTTTGAAATCAAACTGCCTCAGCACATTTTCTTTGGCTGGGAAGATGGCGAGGTGCTTTCAGACAGCGTTTCATTCCAGGGCAAGCCGGTAGACAACTTCGGCTTCCAGCGTATCGGCACCGCACAGTCCGGCAGCAACCCGTTCTACTATTATCTGGAAGATGAATGGATCGTAATCAAGAACTGGGCTCCCATAGCTTCAGCTACCCTTGACGCACAGATAGACTATCAGGCCAACCCGTTGAATATCAATGGCGGACATCCTGCTTCAAGTGATCACCTGAAGCACCACTGGATGTTCCAGAAGAGCGGCTGGTGGAATTACTGGTCAGACTACTATATGAGAAATGTTCCGTTCCACTTCAAACTTAATGCTGATCTGGATTCAGAAGGCAACAGGGAAGAGTACGGCAATCTCGGTGTCAGCGTAATGACACGTATGGCTTCTGCCTATATTGCCAGACCCGAGCCGGTAGGCAAGGATGAAACAGGCGTATTCATTTCCTGGGATAAGGCCTGGGGTGAACCGATTGATGAAGACGACAAGTATTTCTATGTTGTGTGGGACCTTAACTACGGACGCGGCTTCTCACACTGGCATCCTACATATGATACATATACACACTACTACCCATGGACACAGGGATGGAGAGCTGACATTTCGGTTGACAACTCTCAGTGTTACATTACTGTAGGTGACGAAACGTTCTATGGTGAGTATGTCAGCATGCTTAGACATGCCAGCATGGCAGGTCAGGCATTGGCTTACTATGATAATAACAAATTCGTTTCCATTACAGGTTCCGACTATAAATCTCTGAAAGGTTTAGCAAACGGGGCTACAGGTTCAAGTACCGTACGCTCCAATTACTTCCGTAACGTACGCTCCAACGGCAACCTGACCAACACCTGGAGTTACGACAGACCGTCAGCTTATAACGGCGGCACATTCTATGCCATCCTGGTCAAGTACCCCAAAGAGGCCATTACGGCTGCCGGCTGGAAGACCATGATGGAGGACGGCTTAAAGGTCAATGCCTGCATTAAAATCAAGGAGACCTGGGACAGCGGCTGGTGGAGTGAAGACATCTGCAAGCCGACCACGACCTTTACGCTAGAGCCTGAAGGCGGAGACGGTATTTTCTACAAGGGAGTAGGGCATACTGCATACCGTACAGCAGGCGGCGGTCAGACTGACATCATGAATGATGAAAATGTCGACCTCAACTATGCTATTGCTCCTACTCACGATTATCATGCTTCATGGCACATGAGCCTGACATCATATTCAAAAACCATAGGAGACAGGGTCCTGGGCACACGTATGGTCTTTACGGATACATCGGACAGCACCCTGATGGTCAACTCCTCAACGACCACGGGACCATGGAGCTGGAATCCCGGAGATAAGGTGTTCTTTGATGAAAATGACTATCAGTTCAATGGATTCTGGTTCTCATCCATAAAGGAGTGGGATGCCGCATATATTTCCCAGACAGACGATGATGGCAATACCGTATATACCTGGGTTGCCAATAACGCCTGGGAGACAGACTACGCAAAACTGCATCCGTATATGATGTATGTACGTTACAGGGGTCAGGCTGATTTTGAGACGGATCCTTACTGTATCTGCTATCCGACAAGCGAAGCCAGCGTTAAAGTCTACAAGTTCGCCGGCTGGGATGTAGACGGCAACCCGATAAGCGGTGACAGAATCCATATGTCATACGGACACTACGCTTTCCCGTCAGAAGAGGGAAAGGAAGTCGTACAGTTCAAATGTGTTCACGACAGTGAATTCTATAAGCAGTACATTGACCTTAGAGTAGGTGTCAAGATCGTTTCCAACGATCATACAAAGGCGATTATTCAGGAACATATCAATAAAAAAGCTGACACATATATCAAGAACGTAACACAATTCGATATCTATCCGCTGCATACGGATGGTCTGACAGATGCTCAGATTGCCGCAATGCACCAGACAGGCAACAACATTGGCTCCAATGCCAACTACGATACATTCATACTTACATCATTATGGAACTCTCTCACAGTATCCAAATCATATTCCGTTC
>JAEEGL014958508.1_pt1 | contig 76712 bp, 121 predicted proteins | sample 9134231 | NCBI WGS metagenome assembly JAEEGL01 (sample SAMN16246548, study PRJNA631951) | gut metagenome | biome: gut microbiome; feature: rumen; material: fiber-attached | host: Bos | place: Iran: Karaj | collected 2018-10 | reverse complement strand
GTCATATTATCCAACTCCTTAAATAAAGGATTAGATTTTTTGATAATATGTCTTTCTGTTAAAAGCATGGATGCTATTCCTTTTCAATATCTCTAATAGCTTCTTTAACTTTAATTTTTAATCTTTTTGTTTCCTCTGGATGTGTTTTGCAATAACATTCATAATCACAATACCACTCTCCATTGACGCAGGTAATATGATTATCCTCTGTGTTATATGCTATCTCTTTTCCACAACCTTTACAGAAACCATGATTTACTAAAGACAATCTAGCATATCTTTGTAGGTCTATAACAATATCATATACCTCAACGTTTCGGATATTCACACTATTTTTATAATGTTCCAAATCCTCTTCTATCTCGGCATTGGATGCAAATAGATGATATTCCCTAAACCAAACATTGTCTGTTTTCCATGCTAACCGTTCATAAGTCAGCACTCTTGTTTTGATTAAAGGATTTGTGAAGATATATCCAGACATGATTATTCCCAAAGAGTCATAAAAGCCCCATTTTGGCTTTTATTATTTAATCGTCGATATCCTATCCTTCACGATCTAGGTGTAGGTCATTCCATAGTTATTATTCCTCCTTTTCTATTTCTGATTCTATGTATTCAGGAACACCTCTCCAAGAAAAGATGTATTTATAATACTCACACAACTTTTCTGCATTAGGGAAAATCACAATAGGCATATCTCCAAACAAATCATTATTCAGCCAGAACGCGTCTTTCACAATAGGTTTAGGTTTGTTTGGGAAAGTCTGCATCGCCGTGAATAAGTCTAACACATCTTTTTTATTCGATTCACTATAATAGTAATCATAATAATCACATAGACAGTCAGCAGAACAGAAAACAGGGCACTCACTATCTCCATCATTCTTAGAATACGCCTTTGATTTATATAATATTTCCTTATCACAACAGCAACAATAGAACTTTGTCTTTTTCATAACAGTTCCTTAGCAGATTGTGGAAATATTGGTTTTAGGATTTATTTTATCGAACGACATACATCCGTTAATAGAAAAGTCTTTTATCCGCCAGAACCAAGTGGAGTGATAATCCTTAATCAGATTCTCTCTTTTGTACTGATTAAATGTATTATACACGGGACTCCAATCCACAATAAACGGATATTCGCCATCACGAAAACCAAATAATAAATCCCCGTTCCATTCAAATACCACATCACTTAGTTTTGAGTTTTTATATAAACGGACATTTGTTTTAATCGTACAAACACCGTTTTTCTTATCACGCATAAGAGCATCTAACTCTTTTCTTGTGTTAATAATAACAGGATTACTAATATCTGTAAGGTGAAATGTTTCCATATTCATTATTTATTCTCCTGTTTGCTTAGGATTGCTTGTAATCTACCTAGCATAATATACAAAGGAAGCATGTTCGGATCATTATCGTAATGACCATCATCCAGAAACTTTAAACATTGGTTGCATATCTCTTTAGGGTTGTCCAATAAAGACTCTTTCTTTATTTCTTTTTCTGTATCCTTTATTAAACAACCATATACTGGAGCAAACATAATTTTACTCTCCTATTCTTGTTTGTGTGGTTTCACATCTCGAATAATTCCATTTTCTACTGTTATATCCACAGGAGTTAAATCACGCATATATTCCATAAGTTTATATGCTCTCTCCGCCATTCTGCATATAGCTGTTACTTTACCGCCAAATCTGAATGTGAATTTAGAATCATATTCAGAATAATCAGCAACCTCTAATTTACAATTCTCGTAAAATAGACTAGGATATTCCTCTCCATTTTCGTCTAATTCTAAATTAGTTTTAATTGCGTCTATCTCAATCCAACTAAGGACTTGATCGGTTTCTAACCTTAACCCTTTTGTAATATCTGAATCACCATTCCATTTAGAGGTATCCTGACATCTCCAGTCCTGTGTTTCTGGAACATAGGTGGCTATATAGAATTTGGCGTTTTTTGCATTAACTAAACACCATCCTGTTCCGCGTTGCGGCATTTGTCCTTTGGACGGATAATTCCACTTCATTGCTTATTCTCCTTTTCGTTATTATTGTTTATTCTAACACTCTATATTTCGACGCCAGAGTGCATACCTATATGGTGTACCAGAACCATTTTTTGTTTTTGGACTGGCTGTATACACATAGAATTTGGAACCGTTGATTGTTATTTGTTTGTAAAAATAAACAAGGATATTATGGTAGGTATTATCCTTACCTGTTATTCTACCCACCGCTCTTTTTGCTTTCTTTTTTAATATTCTATGTTTCATTGTTCTTTCTCCTTATTGAGAAAAACAAACACGGTAGCGGTAGTGCCCAGAATCCACAACATATTCAGTATCAGTCTTAGCTTGTTTGCAAATCCAGACCATAGCATTATACCATGAACTGAAACTAACCTCATCTACACGTTCATGTTCTGATACAGTAACAACACCTTTATGTAGCGTGGTAGAAAAACGTTTGTATTCTAAGAATAGGTTGTTATGTGGGAATACGCCATCTTTTCTTGCACACTTCATAAGACGGTGCATTGCCGATAACTTTAACACTGTGGGCAAGTTACTGTCTAATATCTGATTCATGTGTTTCTTTAGTATTCTACGTTTCATTACCCACTCTCCTTAATACCCGCTTTCCCGATAAATACAAAAAATATCTTGTACAAAGTCTGCTAATTCGTATGCGGCGTCGCGAACCTCATCAAAGGAATAAGCATGATGGTCTACATCCGCCTTGCTCACAATCTTTTGTGCTATCTTTTCTGAGAAAAGATAATCGGATTTAATTTCAGTGATTAGGTGATTTAACTGTTCCTGATACTGCTCTGCATTCATGGTTCACTCTCCCTTGTTTCGTTGTTTTGGTTTAAGATAATACCTCTGAGGCGTTCTAAATCTCTCGCAGAAAGACATCCGCAGGAAACGACGACGCCTCCTTTCAGTTCATCTATACGCGTATCCTTTCGTTTTCCGCAATAGCATCTGCATCGGAATCTACGTTGTTTATGTCCCTTAGAATCACGATACGGTATTATCTCTTTTTCCACGGTCAATACACCAAACTGTTTGCCTATAAAATCCTCGGCATTGCTGTTAGGGGTATCCCTTTTAGTGTGTTTAATCTTGTCTGCTATACACCCACACGATTTGGTATTGCCACTCTTTAGATTAGCAGACATAACCGTACAGGTGTTGCCACAATCGCACTGACACAACCATGCAACCAGTTTCTTGCCAGATTTTGTAATCACGTCCTCATCGCGCTTGAGAACTTTTAGTTTACCAAATTTTTTACCAGTTAAGTCTACAAAAGACGACGGAGTTCTTTTAGTCATAGGAACTCTCCTTTTGTTATTTTGTAAGTTTGTTATTTAAGGCTTTTAATTTTAGAGGATATAACAAAACCTATGTTACTATTCTCTTTTTTCTCTTGTTTTCCAAAAATAATTCTATTGATAACAAGAGGTAGAATAACAAAGAATAGAAGGGCTATTGGGATAAATATCAGTAGTGTTAATAATATATTATTCATTCTCTTTATTTTCACGAATATATTCTGTTAAACGAAACACTATTTTAGATTTAGAATCATACGGAATGTAGCTTGTTATTTCCATCATTTCTTTACCTTTACTTAATGGAATAATACTAACATCTAACTCTGTTCCATAACCGAATGTATTTTCAACAATAAATCTACACGCAGTTGAAGCAAAGGCTTTTGGTATAATAAATGAAAACTTATCTGCAAAATTAGTATTTACATCAGTGAAGAAAACAATGTGTGCAGAACCGTTTGGAAGTTGCTCGATTTTACTAAGTGTCACTTTCATTGTTCACTCTCCTTAATCACAGATAAATATTTTGGCGGAGTTGCAGAGAATGGTTATGTCCTCAATGTGGCGAGGTTCATAACCGTGACCACAATGCAGCATTAAATCTTAGAAACAATGCAACAAGTTTTGTTAAAGAATTAAATAGTACCGTAGGAACTACGGGAACTTATGCCTGTGGAGAAGTTGGATGTCGAAAGACGGAGACTTCGATGAAACAGGAAGAAATTAACGCGAGTTGTTTCAAAGAATCCAACTACCTTTAGGCAGTTGGTAGTTCAACAATAGAGATTGAGTGCCCATATAATGCTCTTATCTTATTATCACAAATCTCCCATCTCTTTTTATCGGAACAAGTCATTATAGTTTTAATATCTTCTAATGATATTTCCCTATCTTGTTCCCCATGTCTGTTAATCCCGCTAATTAATTGTTCTACTAAAACATAACCATTATCATCCATTTCAAGATCATAAAGATAAGGATTATGACGTAGAGCATACGATATTTCTTTGCTGATATTTACAAGTTCTTTGTTCATACTCTCTTTATTCATTGTTTGTTCTCCTTATTATTTTCATGTGTTTTCCAGTAATACGTTGAATGCTCATCACTCCTAAAAGCACATGCTTTACACAGGGTATAGTCTTTGTTTGGATTAACATAACCAAACACAATCTCTTTAATATAAACTTCACATCTCATTTTTCTATCCTTATCCATCATCCATTTTCCTTATACCAACCCCGTTTATAATAATCTATTTTATCAAGTGTTACCTTCACTGTTAGTATCATCTATTTGCATTAAGGATGTTTTGTAAGATTCAATGTGTTGTCTTACATACTCATCTTTTGCTTTAGGTATTTCATTAATCTCTATATTACGCTTTACAGCGTGAAGTTCTCTAAACTTTCTGTTGTATTCTATATTTAACTGTTCAATCTCTTTATCTATGTCATTGACTTTAGAGCGTAAATCAGAATACTCTTTAGAGTGCATGAAGTTCTTAACAAGTTTAACACCATACTCATTCAGCAGTGTTGCATATCCATAAAGAGGATTATTTTGATTCATAGTTAGTACCTCCTAGGTAAATTACCCCTACACCTTATAGAGTGCTTGTCTTGAGTGAACACTTCACTCAAGACAAGCACTCTATAGCACAAAGAAAACATAAAGTCAAGAAAATTTTTGAAAAAAAAAAAAAAACACCTCGGGTAGATCAGACCTAGAGGTGTTTTAATTATTCGTATTTATAAGACACATTCTCTCGTATCTCTACCACGCAATTTTTAGGAAATGCAGATTCCTTTTCCAAATATTTCTTTAAATTTATCTGATTCCTTTTCCCAATAATCCATATCATAGTATCCTTCATACTCTACTGCGCATTCTTTGGAACAATATACATTTTCATTTAGGTAATAAAGATCATCCAGATTAAACGGCTTATTACAATTTGGACATACATAATCTTTTGTTATATGAATGTAATTATCCAAATCATCCTCTGATTCCCCACTTTCTTTCATACACTTCTTTGAACAAAACATAATAACAGGATCTCCAATATGAACTACCCACGGTCTAAAGACCGATGGGTTTCATGCTTCATTGAAACAGACTTGCTGTCGCTGCATAAACAGCATGGATCGGCTATGGTGTTGCCATCATAGCCTTTGACAGTAGTGGTCTGTTTCTCCACATCATCGCGTCCCACGGTGTTTGTTTTCTTCTTCTTTAGAAGAATATTGTCATAACCGTTATCAGCCATCCATACCATGCACTGTGCCGCATGAATATCTCTATCACATCTAACACCACATTCACACTCAAACACTCTATCCCAAAGCATAATCTCTTTATGGATTTCTCCACAGTTAAAACACAGTTTTGTCGTCGGAGCAAAGCGATTTAACATGTGTGTGTTTAGTTGCTTTTTTAGTCTGGATTTAACTCTGCCTAAGACGGAGTTCTGCACGGCTTTAGCATGACTTCCTTTGTGCCAACTTTTTAGGTTTTCATCCTGAATCACGACTTTATCATAGTATTTAAGTTCTTTAACGAACTTGTCTACGAAGTCATCCTTGATTCTGCCTAGCTTGTCATATTTCTTTCTTAACAGTTCACAAGACTTATCATACTGCTTAGAATCCTTTTTCTGTCTAGCAATCTTTTTATGCAGTTTTCGCATGGATTCAGTTTCTTGCAATTTGAAGTCTATCTTGCGTCCGTCAGAAAGTGTGAATGACGTTGTACATCCGAAGTCAATTCCTATTGTTTTTCCATTCTTTTCAATAGATGGAATTTTGTTTTTATCAATATAAACAGTCCAGTGGATGTAATATTCACCATTGTGTCTAATTAGCTGTGCGTTGGCGATTTCAGCATTTGGATTGGTATAGAACTGGTCTAAGCCATAGACATAGAAGCTCTGTTTGAACCCTTGCAGTTCGACTCTATGTAATGATTTAATTCTGTGTGTTATACCGAATTGTTTTAGATTTATGCAATTTATTTCTTTTTTAAATTTCAGTCTACCAACTTTATGACCATTCTGTTTTAGCTGATGCAGTGCGTTTAATGAGTCACCGATTTTATCCTTAATGCCTTGTTTATAAGACGATTTCAGTGCTATAAAATTCCGTTCTACTGGTTGTTTGTTCTTGTCCAGTGTGGTGACAGATTTAACCTTGGTGTCGAGTTCAGACAGCTTGTGTGTTTGTATGAAATTGATTGCATGGTTATAGAACCACTTAGCCTCAAGAAACAGTCTATCCAACTGTTCTTTCTGCACAGCATTCAATTTCTGCTTATTGATTTTAGTTTTGAAGACAAAGCATTTCTGAGACTTTCTTCTTTCCTTTGTCTCAGCCAAAGTCTGCTTAATCTTTTTGTTTTTCTCAATGCTCATGGTGCTGACCTAGACGACACAACCTTTTTGTTTTAAGGCGGCAGGTGAGAAGGTCAAACTCACTTTTCGGTAGCTACCCTAGCCGCCTAATATTATTATAGATAGAAACTTAAAAATTTTCATTGGAATTGTTTTATTACTATACTAGTAACGTCTAAAATGCTTCTTGCAGTTTATGCAAACAGATTCCTTAGTCATTATATGTTCACCACAATCCAAACAATCCTCACATAACCACTTAAGATAATAATCATTGTACCACCGATTAAGTTTTGCTTTTACGCCATCCTTTTTGTGACAGTGTGCGCATAAAGGCAACCTCCCTTCATTTAGGTATCTCTCAAGATCTTTGTTTTCCATTATATTACCTCAAATACATATTCTTGATTTTTTGTACTTACCCATGTCCCAGTAGAATCTTTTTTGTAGTTAGTACAAAAAACCAATATGGTAATTCCTTGTTTTATACGGACGCGTGTTATATACTTATATACCTGATTCATGGAAACATTATGAAGTATGGGTAAAGATCCAGTATCTTCACATGGTAATTCTTTATAGTATCGACATCCTAAACGTTTGTTAAAAATAATTCTTCGGAAATAATCAAAGTCTAATATATATTTTTGAAAATCTTTTTCTTTCTTTACAATCTTGCTAGAATATACAAATACCTCTACCCGATCCCATACCTCTCGCTTAATATGTCTTAGTGTCTTGTTATTCGATTTTCTCACCAGTCTAACTTTACAACCAGAATAGTCTATCTGATAGTTATCATAAACAGATTTGTGTTCTTTTATTAAATCAAATTCCCTATAATATTGTTGCTTGAGTCTTGCAACAACATTCGGCATATTCTCTATATCTGTTTCGGATAGGTGCTGAATAATACAGATATCCGCCTCTGTGCTAAAGTTTGAAACTATATGTTCTTTACCGTCAACAAAAGTGTTTGGTGATATATCATCATATAACCCAATAGACAGATAATAGTTATGTTTATCAAAAAACTCTTGGTTATACCTAACACAAAATTGTTCTAGGTATTTATACTCATTATAATCTGTTAGAAAGATTTTGTCTATTCCTGCCATAACCCTACCCTCCAGTAACCTCATCTACCATATAATACTTCTCGTCAAATTCCACTAACTTTGGGTTAAAACAGTGCTCATCTTGTATGTACTCTTCATGCCAAGCCTCTATAAGAACTTCTCTGTCTGGGTCAAGTGTTTTCAGTAAATCAATAAGCTCTTTTACCTTCACTGTTATACCTCCTGTTTTTGTAGTTCTTCATAGACATCTTTTATATAACACCATGCAACGACATTAATCCACGTTAGAGATCCCATATTAACATCAAAACCATCATCATAAAAAGAGACAGCAAAAGATTTATGGTGATAATCTTTATCATCGTCATAAGATGAATAACCTGTCTTTAAAACATCTCCGTCAGCGCACTTAACAATTATGTCTGCATACCATTTTGGGTAATCATCATCTTTCAAATAATGCCATTTCATATCTTATTCTCCTTATATTATCAGTTTCTATAATGTCCGCCTGTTCGATCTAATTTACCAAGAATGATGTACGGTGAAGGGTCTGTCCACTCTTCTGATACAGGAATGATAATTCCTGTACGTCTAACAAAGTCAAACCATTCTTCAAAAGATAAATTTTTGTATTTTGAATTCTTTATATAAATTTCCTTCATCTCTTCCATCTTATCTTCTGGAATAGAATCTAACACCTCATTGCGGAAATCTGAATCATAGCGAAATTTACACCTAAATTCTGCGGAGGTATTCTGAGGATTACACGCAAAAGACATTTTCCAATATGTCTTATCAATCATACTAAACTCCGTCTAAGATTGTCCAAATATCACCAATTTCCACCCAACCATAGACTACACCAACTGGCAAACCATCTTCATATAGCTCATAGAATCTTCTCTCTCCATCTATCACTTTTCCTATGGCAGGGATAGTTACTATGGACTCTCCATCATCTGTAGTAGAAACTATTATTCCTAAATTATGAAAGTATTCAGTTCTCTAGGATTATAGTTGTTTATTTTCCTTATTCATTAACCAGAATCGCAGGACGGATACCTACATTATCAAGGAACGGATTTCCGTAATGATATATCTCCCCCATAAAACTAACTAAACAGGAATAGTTATTATTGACTCCTTTAGAACGGAGCCACCAATCATTTGGTGATTTTAATAACGGTATAGATCCCCGAATCTCTTCATAAGAAATCCTTTTATCACATATAAAATCATTTTCCCTGCAAAACCTATATTCCTCTTTACTCAATAGGAATATGCTATCTCCAGTTTCACTATGGTTTATAATTTTTGTACGTTCCTCATCATTGAAGCATAATTGTAAAAATTCGTTGTTTAACCATCTACGGATATCGGACTCCTCCCAATCATTGTTCCCATATTCACTAAAAGCCATGTGTCTAATAATACTGTCACACAAATACAAGGTTGTCCCATTATCATATTTGTGTATTGCTGTCCACGTTATAGCTTTTCGCCCTAGTTCCATATTGACTCCAAGTTAATCATCAGAAATATCACCTTTGTCAAAATAAGGTAATTACCACCTTTAGACGGTGGGTAATTGATTTAGTACTTGATGTCGTAGTTTCCACATTCTCAAGCTATTCTCTATCCTTTACATAGGATAAATCCATTATATAATCCATAATACCACAAGATACCGCTTTTTCTTCTAATGCTTTAAGGTACCCTACCATGGTTGAGTTTAGCCATAATACCTCTGATCTTTCCTCTGGATCATCTGTATCCAATTTAGGAACAAGATCACAGATTCTAATTCTAAGTTGCCAGTATTCTGCCTTTAACTGATCCTTCCAGTCATTAGAAGTCATCCATGATACTGTATCTTTTAACATCAAGTCTCTCATAATTACTCTCCGCCACTTTTTTATAACCTCTCCTATCCCAAACTCACATTCCTTGTCTTGCTATGTCTTGCACAGGAGTACAACACTTGCACAACTCTTTTTCTGGAATTTGTCCCAAAATAGAATTATAAAAAGGATCATTTGCTTTAAGAAAAAGAGTATGCGTATATCCACCTTCCAGTAACTGCTTCTTATTATTCTCCATCCAGCCAAGATATTCAGACAATCCAGTAAAGTTTTCTAAAAACACAACATCATAAGACTGTGTTTTATCATTAAACTTTTTGACAAATAAAGAACTACAATCTCCACTTTCTAGCAGCTCTGATGCCTTTTTTGTAGCTGTCTCTTCAGACATTCCACACTTATTCAAGTAACAAAGAATGTTGTTAAATTTTTCCTTGTATTCCATGACAAACCTCCTATCTTGATGTGTACTTAGAAAGGTAGGAAATCACCTTCTCTTTATGGAAAACTAAATCATTTAAATCGGATGATAATTCTAAAATACCCCTATAGTCTATCTGAGAAAGGAACTGACCATTTTCATAAACTTCCAAACAACCACAATTATTATTCTCTCTTAAATCACAATAAACTACCCTTTCACCGATAGAATCACACCAAACATATTTTCCACCCCTATCCATGCTAGGTGTACACTCAAGCACCTCATTTATGGTGTTCAAAATATCCCCACCATAATAATATGTGTCATGATGGTATGCTTGCATCTTTGAACCTCTCTTTTAAAATTTTAGAAATTTGGTTAGAGTTTGTTGATAATCTTTTTTGTGTAACCGTTTTCTGTTATCACAACTTCTACTAATTCCTCCTCTGTGGGAGAAGTTAATTGTGTAGAGCGGATAATTATTTCTACTGGTGTATTTTCATCATCTGTTTTAACATCCATAGAAAGAATCTCTCCTTCTATATCCATTCTGGTATTAATGGCATCAAGTAAAGTTTCCACAGAAATCATGGGTACCTCCTTTTGAACCTGTCTTTTTAAAATCTTAGAAACTTGGTAACTGAGTGGATAAAGTGTTTTAATTCCCACACAGAGATGATTATTCAGTAGCTGTCGATTCTTTTTTCCTCGATGAAAGGAATGAAATCCTACTAGCTTCAACCACTACACGATCTTCATTCTCAAGCATTTTTCTATTTACCTTTCCCTCAACACAACAAAGATCTCCCTTCTTTAGGTATTCTGCACACACTTTAGCCTGTTTCCCAAAAGCTATCAGAGAATGAAACTGGACTACTTCTTTATGACTCTCGTCAACAGTGGTATTACAAATAGTGAACTTGGCATAATCTCTATTGTCTTTATCCTGTTTCAGGACAATATCCTCAGACACACGACCAATAATAATTGTTTGGTTGTAAGTCTTAGCCATAACAAACCTCCTAAAGTTTTGAAAACTTGGTTGGCAGGGAGTCAAACGACTTTAACCCCCATTTAAAAAGTTGAAAGTTTGGTGCATCGCCTTATGGCGATGCACCTCTACACCACTAAATAAACACAAAGTCAAGACTTTTTTCAAAGCCTTTTACCTTGTGTGACTAAAAACTCTCTCTTATTCAGATTTCAAGGTGTCTTTGGTGAGTAACCCACTCAAGACACAGGCCTTATAGCATAACAGACACTGAAAGTCAAGACTTTTTTTCAAAAATTTTCAGTGTCTGTGTAGGTACATGTAGGCAAGATTTTATTGGTTAAATTTTCTGCCTTTTTTAATCACTATCTTCTTTGGACGAACGGAGAGTGCTTTTCAAATCTTCGAGTTGACTAATGGTATCACAAACTACATCATCGACATCTTCATCAGAATCGTGAGCAGGAAACCCACGGGCTTTAGCCCGTGGGAGGAATGTGAACAACCTAACATAAAATAATTTGATTTTCAACAAATTTGTGTTTAATATCTCATTTAATGAAAGGTCGAGGTTGGTTGAGCTTTCTTTTGGGGTTGATAATGTCAGATTTCGTTGTTACAGCCAAAATTCAGATTAATCCTCCTTTAGAGGATAGGAATGATTTGAATGAGTCTATGGATCAGTATAGACTAGCATGTAACTATATCTCTGACTACTGCTTTGAACATAAATGTCTTAAAAGAGAAACTATACATAATGATTTATACCCAATACTTAGAACTCTATTTGGTCTAAAGTCTCAGATGGCTTGTTCCGCTATAATTACTGTTATAGCTAAATATAAATCTATATTAGAGCAACAACACCAATGGATTAAAGCTAATTTCAAAAAACCTCAATTAGACCTTGTGTGGAATAGGGATTATTCACTTGTTCAAGGTGTGTTCAGTGTAAACACTCTATCTGGAAGATTAAAGTGTCCGTTCCACTCAAAAGGAATGGAACAATACTTTAATAAAGATAAATATAAGTTCGGTACTGCTAAACTGGTTAAAGATAGAAATAATAAATACTACCTACATATCCCTGTAACATCAGAAGTTGATGATTGTGAGGTTTCTGAAATATGCAATGTAGTGGGTATTGACCGTGGTATAAACTTCCTTTCTGTTTCCTATGATTCAAAAGGCAAGTCCACATTCTTTGATGGAGGGAAAATAAAGCACAAAAGAGCGCATTATAAGGAATTGAGAACTGAATTACAGAAAAAGAAAACACCTTCAAGTAGAAGAAGATTGAAGAAAATAGGTAATAGAGAAAACCGTTGGATGAACGATGTAAACCATTGTGTATCGAAGGCACTCGTTACCAATAACCCTTCAAAAACTCTATTTGTGCTTGAGGATTTAACAGGAATTAGAGGTGCAACTGAAAAGGTCAAAAGAAAAGAACGTTATGTTTCGGTGAGTTGGTCTTACTATGACCTAGAGCAAAAACTAAAATATAAAGCACAAAGAAATTCTTGTTTAGTGATAAATGTTGATCCCCGCTATACAAGTCAGTGCTGTCCTAAATGTGGTCATATAGAAAAAAGCAACAGAGATAAGAAGCTCCATTATTTTTGTTGCAAGAACTGTGGTTATAGGTCTAATGATGACCGAATAGGAGCAATGAATCTGTATTTGTTGGGACTTGAATATATCAAGCAACAAACAGAAAATGCAGAGAGCATATCTCCCTGTATTGGGGTGCAGTCAATCACCCCTAAATGTAACGGTAGTTCTTCTGAAAAGAAGAATAAAAAAGGTAGGAAGTCTAAAAAGACTGTTTGTACTACTGATCAGTTACAAGCCCACCGCCTTTAGGCGGTGGGTAGTTGACCGTCTGTATCTAAGTCCTCTAACATCTCCAATAAATCATTAATTATAGCCACAATATCCTGATACTCTTCTTTCATTTTAAAATAACTCCTTTCCGTAATGTTCCAGGTAATCGAAAAATTCCTGATCTGTCATTCCAAAAGTGTCTAATGGATTATATTCCACAGTGTATGCTTTTTCTCCATGATAACTTTCTAACAAAAGATCCTCTATATCCTTATAAGAGGATATTGTATTTAATCCCTTATATTTTCTCCAACTACACTCAATCCAATATTTACCATCAGCAATAATATAGGTATGTGTGGCTAGTGTTCTATCACCTTTGTGGATACCTGTATAATAGCATTTCCACGGAATATTATATTTATCTAACTCTTCTGCAATAGGCCCCACAAAATCCCAACAAATACCACCCTGTAAAGAATCAAATTCTTTTGGTGTCTTAATATGGTAATTGTCGAAATTAAGGTCTATGTAATTGTAATTCTTATATTTGTTATATACTTTTCTTATATCTTGTATCATACGAGGACTCCTTTACCAGTTAGCAGTGTAGATAATCTGATCAGTATCAAAATCAGTTTCTTCTAATATACGTTTTGTATATGTATACAAATCACACACTTTATGGAACAGGAAAGCGTCGGAGGATTGCAGAGCATCTTCGCATATTGTATCTGCTTCATTCTCCATATTCTGTGTGAATAGACTATTGGTGAAAGTTAGGTATTCTTCCTTACTACCACCCCACCTTACTGTAGTTCCATTAAAGTTTAGCGGGGATTTTTCTACTATAAGTCCCTTATCCGTGAAATGCTTTTCCACCATCATAAGGATTTTCTTAGACAGTGTATTCAATTCTTGTATTTGTTCTTTTGTTACAGGCATATCTTGAGCATAGTTATCATCGGAGTAGTGGAAAAACTCATCATTTAACCACCAGAATTTCCTAAAGTATCCTAGCTCTGTTTCTGAATTATCATCTTCAAGATCTATATAATGTTCTATAGCTCTTGCTAAAGTAGATTCAAAGTCTTTCTCTTTTTTATTGCAGAGGTACTTTAGTTTTTTTAATTGTGTTTTTAGATCCTCATTTTCCGTAGAGGATATGATTTTTACTATATCCTCTATTGGTGTTTCTTGTGTTTGTTTTGATTTTGATTTCTTATAGAAGTAGGCGTCTAATCCCATATCTTATTCTCCTATATTAAGTGTTTTTTGGGATTCCATGCGTTGTTTGGCAACGTCGAAGTAGGTCTCATCTTTCTCTATACCAATAAATTTACGATTTGTATTTATACATGCAATTCCTGTAGAAGCAGAACCCATACAATTATCCAATACAACCATCCCTTCATTAGTATAAGTTTTAATTAAATACTCACATAGAGCAACTGGCTTCTGTGTAGGATGTAGCCATACCTCTGTATTAAATTTTTGAATAGATGATGGATATCTTAAATTAACTTGTTCTTTAGTTTCTTTTCTACTGGGTGGTTCTATAAATTTACCATATACTTGTGTATCTGTTCTTGCAGAAAATGAATAAGCACATCGAGATTTACCACTATCACACCTTTCCTGCATAATAGGGTTATATACTGGGGTTCCATAAGAGAAAATCATTATTTGTTCATGTTCTCTCATTGGCTGATGTTTTACACATCCAAAATTACTACCACGATTTTTCTGCCAAATCCAATCGTGTTTATATGCTTTCAAATTACTTGAAACTAATAAAGCAGTGAAAGGTAAAGATCCAAATAGACATATAGCCGCATTCTTTTTACATATTCTTTTGTATGAAGACCACAAATCTTCAAATGGAATAATAGTATCCCAACCACACCTTGTGAAACCATAAGGCAAATCACAAACAACACAATCAATAGAATTATCAGGTATCTGTTTCATTACTTCTAAACAATCACCACAATATAAAGAATAATTCTCTGTTATTACATTACCCATAACACACCTACATATTTTCTACTATACAGTCTGACTTTCTTATGCTCACAGAATCCACAATTTGGACTCCCTGTTTTCCAGTTATATCATCCTTAATGCAAAATGAATAACAGCCTTTTGCGGCGTTCCATAGGATATTCTCAGTGTCTTGGTTTCCTGCTGTTATCTCTATACAACCATCTATCGGTTCTGCCTCAAATACAGGTCTATTATTTTCGTCTCTACGGACGAACTTAATTGTGTAATAAATCATATACTAAATTATTCTCCTTTATGTTTTTCTATTAGATGAGAATAGCAATCCCAGTTTGGATTCCAATAGTATCCTATACAACACGAAGTTGTGTCCTTAGACAATTCTGAATCAACTGTTGCTAACGCGTCCTCTTCTGTTTCAACATCGACATAATGAAACCTATCATATTCCACTACAAGAACTGTATAAGGACTATGTTTATAACACATAGTTACTCCTCAAAAAAAGAAAGGGGGGTTTTGTCACCTCCCTTCTATAATACGCTTAGTCTGGAAGATCTGAATTTTTAACCCTATTTCCAATATATTCTCTCAATTCGTCTACCAGATTATCTAAATCTTTTTTCACATTCTCTGTTTTCTCCCTTAATTCTTGTGGTAATTCTTCTAGCGGCATCTCATTCATTGTAAGAACTAGAGGAGCCAGAGTGGAAAATATCGAGGATATGGTTAATAGATTATAAAGTTCCGTTTTCGTCATAAACTACCTCACAAACAATATCTTTGTCACTAATATCTTCTTCCTTAACAAAAACGTCTTTTATAATCTGATAATCAACCCCTGTATCTCTTACTGGTACAAAATAGTTTTTATTTTCATATTCAAGTACAGGATCTGAGTGATCTAATTCTTCTATATTAGAATCTGGTGTAATAATATAATCACTCATTAACATAAGTATTCTCCTTTTGTAATAGGTTCAAGGAACTGACGCGACCTTGTTTAATCAACTTATACATCTTTCGATGTATAACCCTAGAGTATCTCTGATACTCTTTTAAATAATACTCTCTTTCCCTAATTCTTTTTTCCTCTTTTTTATTACTGAATAAAATAATTCTATTGTTTTCTATTTCTCTCTTTTTATCTTCTGAGTCTGGTAAAGGTTCATTATTCCTAAAGGAAACTAGAGCGTTGGAAACAAACTGAGTGCCCAAACATCTAGTCATAAGAAACGTAGATGTTGTTCCGAAATGATATCGGAGGTTATCCCATTCAGTATATTCTACTGTATTTCTAAACCCTTTAATTACATAAGTTAATCCATAATCACTCATCATTTTTAATACATCTAGTGTTGGTGGTAGAATTTCTATCTGGGTAAAATCATTGTCCACAAACATCCAATTCTTATAATTCTTATAAGCATCTATATTTTTATAAATAGGTTTTCTTTTTACGCGAAAATGAATCATAAAGCCTCCAAAGAAGATTCTATCCTATTTTTAACCACTTCAAAATAATGTTCGTCTTTTTCTATACCAACGAATTTTCTATTTGTATTCAAACAGGCTATGCCAGTTGAACCGCTACCCATGGTTGGATCTAAAACAATACCACTATCATCTGTATAAGTTTTAATAAGATATTCCAATAACTCTACTGGTTTTTGTGTTGGGTGTAAAACTTTTCTAGGATTCTCTCTATTTATTCTAAGTACTTGTGTAGGATGACGTGTACCGTCGTCATGGTATTCAAAAGGTTTTGTTTTTGGTTCATACCCAGACTGTGTAACAGACCATCTAGCATTTTCACCTATTTTATTTGTTACTAACTTCCCTTCATGTTTATTTTTCTGTGGGTTATACATAGGCTGTTTATCATAAAATACAGATATTGTCTCTACTGTTTTCCCAGGACGCCTTTTCACTTGAAATACATTTGTTAGTCTTTCCTTCTCCCAATACCAATCATACTTATATTCTGATATATTAGAAATTCGTACATAAGAAGAAAAAGGCTCCTGACCAAATATAAGAACTGGAGTAGAAGGTTTGATTACTCTATGCAAACAACCCCATAAATTCTTAAACGGAATAACAGAATCCCATTTAAGTGGTGTTTGACCGTATGGTGGATCAATAATTACCAAATCTATACTCTGTTTAGTAAAAGTCTGTAATACTTCTAAACAATCACCATGATATAAAGAATATTTATCAGTTATTATGGGTTCCATACTCTAACAATTCCTGAAAACTAAAAATGGGATTTGGTTTCTCTATATACTCATGGTCTTCAAAACATTCTCTATAACAAAGCCCTCCATTATCGGAAATAGAGAAACAATGTTCTCTCTTTATTATAGAAAACAAATCTAAAAACATAGAATCTCTATTATTCAATCTACACATACTCCAATAACTTAATAAACTTGCTAAATCTTGTATAAACTCAAAATTAGATTTGAAATAATAACCCTGTGGTAGATTTCTAAACACCCTCTTTTTATCATCTTGTGTCTTAAAACATAAAGACTCTGTATGAATAAAAACATCTTGAGAAGGGAAACAATGATTATACTTCTCAAAAATTAAATACTCTACAGTATGTCCTAATTTTGTAGGTACTAATTTATATGGTAATCTATCTCCCTCTTTTAGATTACCTAGTAGGATTATAGCATATTCCTCAAAGTCTAATATTCTATCGTCGTTTAATTGTATATTCACATTATTTGGTTTTAAATATTGAAAAGAAGGAGCACGCCAAAAATAAGTACCCGTTTTAAATGATTTATTCTTTACCCAAGAAGGAACTAAAGATTTTTCTTCTTTAGAAATTTTGTGTAAAGACCTAGGTGTCCAACTCCTTTTTTGAGACTCTAAATCTGAAACAGCTAAACTATACGCAGTAGTACTGTCTATCCCAGATTCTATTCTTTGTTTATAAAAGAAATTGAAGTCTTTATTCTCTCTATAATCATAAATTCTATAAGAAAAAGAACCTTTGGTAGGATGTGTTAATGTTGTCACACCATCTTTCACATCTATTTTTACTTTCTCTTCCAAAATAGTTTTATTTGTCTTTTCTACCATTTTCTTCTATCCTATTTTTAGCAATAGAGAAATAGTTCTCATCTTTCTCTATACCAATAAATCTACGGTTTGTATTTAAACAGGCAATTCCTGTAGAACCACTACCCATACAGTTATCTAATACCGTATCGTTTTCATTACTATACGTCTTTATTAAATACTCTAAAAGTTCCACAGGTTTTTGCGTAGGGTGTACTTGATCTTGCCTTCTCCATTTCTGAGAAAATCTTAAAATAGTTATTGGATAACGAAAACCTGTATTTACAGATTCTACTTCTTTTCTATTAAACCCTATATTGTGATTGTTTATATCACAATCACTTATCTTATGTGTTCTTTTATAAGGTTTTCCTTCTTGCATAATTGGGAAATATTTTGTTTTCTTTCCACCAAGACTAAATACACTAATCATCTCATGTTTGCAAACAGGACGGTACTTAGCCGTGAAGGCTGACCCAGATTTGGACTTTTCCCAAACCAAATCATACTTAAAATCTTTTAGATTAGACATCCTCAATGCACTACTGAATGGATCTGTACCAAACAATAGAATAGCACATTCTGGCTTTATCACTCTTCTATATTGTTTCCAGAGTAAATCAAATGGGATTACTATATCCCATTTGCATGATGTTGTACCATAAGGAAGATCACAAAGAATTAAATCAATAGACCTATCTGGTATTTGTCCCATCACCTCTAAGCAATCACCACATATTATTTGGCTTCTATCGTCAGTCATAACAAAACTCTAAAAATTGGAATAGAGGGATTCCTTCACCCACAATCTCTCTTTATTTTTTATACGGGAAAAGAGGAAACACCTGAGTCCAAAAGATAGTGATTTTTGTATAAATCCTTTGGTATCTGTGTATCTGGATATCTGTCGCCGTCATACGACAATAACCATTTAACACCCCTATTATTTAATTGTTCTAATTGGTTATATAATCTATTTGAATCAAAATCCCCCTGATACATACCCACTGTATGTGCGTATGGAGGGTCTAGGTAAACAAAATCCTTATCTGTTGCTTTATTCAAAGATTCAGAATAATCACAACACTTAAATTCTATTCTATTACAAGACTGTAATAGACCTACCCAATCATGCAATATAACATCTATTCTTTTCGGCTCTATCCCTTTTCTGTTTAGATGAAAAGAAGTATTGAATTTACCATCTTTTGTAAAGCGCATCAATCCGTTAAAACATGTTCTATTCAGAAAAAAGAAGTCATCGGAATTTTTTGTTTTATTAAACCTATCCCGTACTTCATAATATACTTGCTGTCCTTCTTTCTGTAATCTATTCCATAATTGTGTATATGAAAACAGAATAGAATCTGGACTGAATATAATCGTATTCCATAAGTCTATTAAAGGATAACATAAATCAGAGGCTACAACTCTTTCACAAAGTCCATTTTTTAATACTCCGTAAAGAATGGAACCGCCTCCCACAAAAGGCTCATAATATGTATTTATCTGCTCTTTTGGAAAATAGGATAATATGGAATCTATCTGGGAGCGTTTTGATCCAGACCATTTAATAATAGGTTTCATAACTCTCTCCTATTATAGGAATCAGTCCCATAAGTCTAAATAATACTCTGCCATAAGTTCAAAAGCCTCTTTTCTTATCTGCTTATGTTCCTCATAAGCCCGCATTCTCTCCTCATCTGATAGATTGTCTAGTGCGCCGTCGATATCAGATTTACAAACCCTAAACGCTTCCAGAATCTTTTTTAAGATTGCATACCATTCCTCACAACTCATTCTAGGGTTATAGGATACTCCTTTTTCAATCCACTTCTCTAATGCTGGAATAGCTGTATTGGCTAGGGTAGAGCCAAATTCCCAACACCATAACGCCTCTGGTTCACCATTTAATACAGAGTCCAATTCTTTTAACAAGACATAAGCCTCTATATCATCAGACTCAAAATCACACTGATAATTGCCGTCAGCGTCGAACCAGGAATCAGTGTTAGGATCATAATAGAGTTTGTTAATATAATTCTCTACTAAAGAAGCACCATCGCCATGATGAATTTTTAACTTTTCCTGATTATACCTTACAATACAAGGTATTCTGGGTTTTAATATATCTTCGTCATATTCATCATCAAAAGGATGTCGAATATAAGGCCTCTTCCCATATCCTTCTTTCCCTTCAAATATATATTTAATCTTTTCCCACTTCATTTCTTATCTCCAAAATAAGTGTTTATTGCTTCTAGCATTTTTGGTATTCCATCTTTTATCTTTTGTGTCTTAATTTCCTGCCGATTGCAAAAAGCAATTATGTTTTCTTTAGCTTCTTTGTTACCAATCTGTGTGGATAAAATACTCCCTAGGAAAAGAGAATCTTTATCGTTTTTGTCTAGTGTAATGTTAATTTTTATTATGGGTTGTTTCGATAATTCTTTCACAACATCATTCATTGTAACTACCTCCATTATCTTTATTTTCTAATCTATTCTTAGCAAAAGAAAACCATTCCTCATTCATCTCTATACCAATGAAATTACGATTTGTATTCAAACAAGCCTCTCCACAACTCCCACTACCCATTGTAGGATCTAATATAGTATCTCCTTCATTGGAATAAGTCTTAATAAGATATTCCAATATAGACACAGGTTTTTCAGTAGGGTGTTTTAAAACATGGATGTTTTTCTCGAATTGTAATATAGATGTGGGATATTTATCATCTGTGAATTTCTTATCTGATGGATTAACAAAATCTCCGTAGTTATTGTTTGTTCCTTTACAGTTTAATCCACGAGAATGTGATGGAGAGCCCTTTGTGAATTGTGGATTATAGGTAGGTTGTTTAGAATAGAAAACAATAATATCTTCATGCATTCTAAGAGGCTGTTTCTTTGCATTTAGGAATCCTGTTGTGCGTTTCTTATCCCAAACAAGAGTGTATTTAAAATCTTTACGGTTACTTTCTATTAGGTCATGTGTAAATATACCTGATGCAAAGAAAACAAATGCACAGTTCTCTACAGCAACACGTTTTAATTCTTTCCACAATAAACTCAAATTAACAGGTTTATCCCATTGTGCGGCCTTATTTGATTTATTAAGCACGCCGTATGGCAAATCACATAAACAAAGATTAACAGTATGATCTGCTATATTCTTGAGTTCTACTAAACAGTCACCACAATATAAAATCTGCATAACTACTCCTATATTAACAAAAAGGTACACAGATTTTATATACGAATATAAGATATTTTTCTAATTATTATTTGTGATAAAAAAGAAGGGGATAATATACTTTGGTTTATTATCCCCTTAACATAGTAACAATTTATAGATTGATGGCTAATGCCATTTATACCATACTTGTTTTCTCTTTAGCTTATTAGCCAGTTTCATCATATCATTACCTGCAAGCAAACAATCTAGGAATGCAGAAAGAGACTGTCCTTCTTTTAGATCATTCGCCGCATTCATGATCTCCATAATAGCAGTATTCAGTTCCTCTTTTTCTCTATCTGTACATGAATCAATAATCTCTTTCAGACCTTCGTGTTTAGAGAAGCGATCTAACCAATAATGTTTAGCCTCTGTACGTACTCTATTAAAATCTTTTGATTCAGAACGTCTCTGACTTAAATACACTTCATAAGAATCTTTTAAGTTATTTGCTACTTCATTAATCTTTTCTAACATAAAATCTTTCAGTTTTCTCATTTCTCCAGTAGTATAATCTTTCATAAAATCAACTGGAAGGAAAACTTTTTCTTCATCAGTTCCAGAACCTGTAATATGTACGTCTTTCAGACTTTGAACTACCCACCGCCTAAAGGCGGTGGGATTCTGTGAAAGAACTCACGTTACTTTCTTCCTGCTTCATTAAATACTTTCCACCAGAAGGTTTCAAGTATTCTCCACAGGCATAAGTAGTACAGAATTTTTCTTTATTCTTACTACTGGTTCTCGTAGTTCCTACGATACCTTTATTCAATCCATCTAAAAACAAAAGAGCATTATTCCTTAAATTTAATGCAGCATTTTGATCTCTATTATGAAAAGCTCCACATTAATGAATATTCTCTTTTTAGTTCTACTTCTGATTTATATCTAAATTTCTTTTTTATTTTAGTTAGTTCTAAATCAGATATATCAGATAATTGTTCTTTTTGTTGTTTGTATTCTTTATAGAAATTTTCTCGTTGCTCGACATATTGATTATAGACAAATCTCCTACAACCAAATATTTTAATTATCGAATCTATTTGGTCTTGAGTAGGATAGACTCTAGTTTTGAAACAACGATTGATTAACATAAAATATGTTAGTTAAGAGGTATTTAGTTCAGGAATACTAGTTCATTCAATTAAAGTGGGAATGAAAGATAGGTGAACTACTCTTATCTTATCGGGAGCTACCCTATTCACCCCCACTGATTTATTAGATATATCAGATTATTTTCTTTTGTAAAGAATTTGTTTAATGGTATTATTAGTTATGTTTATTCATTCATCCCACGGTCTTTAGACCGTGGGTTTTCAGACTATAAAAACCCTACAGAGAATCCATAGGCTATAACCTATGGATTCCCTATAAATCACGAAACACAAAATCCCACTTATTTAATCTTCCACACCAACTGCTCCAACTATCTCAGCACAGTTCACACCTAAATAATATACATCACCATCTTTTCCCTTAACACGAACAATGTTTGTGATAGGCTTACCACATCTATCACAAACATGTTTCGGTTCATCAGTATGTTTAACAGACAAAATATAATATTTCTGATCTGGGAAATCGAAAATATCTTCCTCTTCTGTTACCAACGATGCATTTTTCTTCTTTAGATTAACCATAACAAACCTCCTAAAAGAATATAAAATCTATTTAAATAACTCTTCTATTTTAGGATCCTCTGTCCATTCAATAGCCGTATCCCCATCACCATCCTTTAAGTCTGGATTAGCCCCATGAGCAATCATCCATTTTACATCATCCACGGTTGGATCCCACCCTAAAGCAACCATAAATATAGTGGGCTTATGATACTCTTTGGTAAGAATACCATTTAGGTCTATCAAATCATGCTCCACAAGAACCTTTAATAAAGGAATACGCAAATCCTTATTTTCCTCAGTATCATCCATAAAATCAATAAAATCTTCCAAGCTCATACCATGATTTAAACACATCGTCAAAAATTCTGGGTCGAGAATAATCTTATCATTAAAGGCATTCACAACGCTCTCAAAATCAACCTCATCTCCAAGGGTTGTATCAAAACAATTTTCCAATATACTTAAAATAATACCTAGGTTTTGCACACAAGAATAATCCCATTCATTTTTACCATAATTATTTACTATCTCTACAAATAAAGTTTCAAAAAACAAACTATTATATAGAGAGGTGTTGTCTGTTATGGTATCAATCAAACTCTCAAAACATTTCTCTTCTATAAAATGTTCATGTATCCATTCTTTGGTAGGTACTTCTTCATTTAATAAAATCTTAAATGCTTCTACCTTAGAATCCTCTAGCTTATTACTACCATGTGCCAGACAGTCATAAAAATAATCAAAGTCTTCTAGGCCATAATCTCCTGCACGGTCTGCTAATTCCTCAATGCGTCCTAGATCCATATTATCAGGATCTACACGTAGAGCATCTGCCAAACCTTCTATAGGATCATAATTAGAGCCTCCATTATATTCTACATATTCCTGTATCTCTTCACCTAAATTAAACCCATTATATGGGACATCGTTTGGCAAATCTTCTGGTACATCATAAGGATCTACATCCCTTATCTCAGAATCCTCTGGAATCCAGATAGAATGAATATCACCATTTTTAGTTCTTAAAACACAATATTTCCTACCACTATTATGTTTGTCTAAAAAGAAATAATAACCCCCGTCTAAATTATTATTTTCTATATACTCATTAAAATACTTCTGTCCACGACCCTCATGCCCTGGGTAACGACCTGTAATACACCACTTTGTACCTGAACCGTAAAGCTGTGCAGCAGGGTATGTAGTAATTTTATAGACATCCCAGTCTGAATCACTGAATATCTTTTTAGCCCCCTTCTTTGCTTCTTTTCTACGATCTGACTCAGACTGAAAATTATCTATAAAGTTTTGTACATCTTCTATAGGTAATTTCTTTAATTTTTGAAAATCTTTATAGTCGTTTTGGTCTTTTGGGATTCTATCCCTAATCTTCATATAACTATTAAAAAGATCCTCTCCACTATCGGGATCTTCTTTAATAAAATATGCCTTCAAATCTTCCTTGTCTTTCTCAGACTCTAAAAATAACTCTGATTCATAAATACGTTTGAGCTTAACCATAATAACTATCTCCACTATTCAAGAAAATAACTACTATTTAATTATCTTTAATGTAACAATGTAGATCCACAATCACTAACTCTAAGCATGGAATCTCTATAATTACTTTCAAACTTTTTACTACGTTTTAATTCTCTCATATTTTTATTCTCCTTAACACAAATATATTTTTACTTCACAGAATTATACACCTTTTAGGTAGATACATACTAAAAAAGAAAACCCTAGAAAAACAAGGTTTTCTAGGGTTTCTACTATGTTTTAATTCTCTCATATTTTTATTCTCCTTAATGCAAATATATCCACACTCATTTTTGGTAAAATAAAACCCATAGAATTTTATTTCTATGGGTTTATACAAATATTATTTACTGACTAATTATGATAAGATATAACAACTATTTAATAATGCCTTGTTTTTTTAATAATTGTGCTATTGCTCTTCCATCTTTCATAGGTGCTACACCACGCTCAACCATTTCTTCTAAAGCAATAACTCCATTACCTAAATCATCTGCTATAAGGATACGAAAACTTCCAGAAGGACACTTAACAATTAAATAACCATCCTCATCTTCCCCATAAAAATAATTACCAACAAGGTCTTTAATATAAGAAATCACCTCTCTACGAGACATCTGTTCAGATTCCACCTTTCTACTACGTTTTAATTCTCTCATGGTTTTATTCTCCTTAAAAACATCTGTTCCTACAGAAAAAAGCAAAACCCCTCTTGTATAGATAATAACTCTACCTGTTATTTTTCTACTTCATCTTTTTAGTACATAACACAATAGAACTTGGAGTAATACCATAATTATATTCAGAACAGATACGAATAGATTTTTTAATTCTGTCGATATAACTAAGATCTGGGCAATGAGATCTAAAAGCCTCCATAGCACCATAGGCGGTATCTCGACCACATCCTATAGTCAGCAAACCAGATTCAGCTTCGTATACAGATAAATCTCCAAGTACTCTATATAATCTATCTTTTACAGCTATGATCAAATTAAAAATATCAGGATCATCTCCCTTTTTTACAGAGAAAAGGGAGACAGTATCATAATGCTTTTCTATTTTTGGAATTATCGTTTTTATAAAAATGTTTATTGTAGTATCATCTAAAATAGAATCTTCTGGAATACTCTCAAATAAAGTCTCGTCTGTAGATAACAGATTACCCATTCTTATAGATCCACTACAAGCTATAATAATATCCTCTCTACCACAAGGATGGAAAATTTTAGGTGTGTTAGAACGAAAGGTTTTCCCAAAATCACAAACACATTGGTCTGCACCTACATAACAACACTTATTTTCTTTGTCTATTATTCCAATACAAACAGTCATGTGTTATTCTCCCTTAGTATTTAAGACAACAGATGTAGCAGTAATACCGTAATTGTATTCAGAACAGATACTGATAGAACTGCGTATTTTAGACAGGTAATTTATTCCAGGATCATACGCTTCTGCTGTACGCATAGCTCCATAGGCTGTATCTCGACCACACCCTATTATTTCCAGTCCAGAATCAGACTCATAAACTGCCAAATCCCCCTGTACGCGATAGAGTCTATTTTGTATCGCAATAATCAGATCAAAATCACTATCTTCCTGTTTTATCCCAGACAAGTGCTTTTCTATTTTAGGGATAACAGTCTGGATTAAATCCTTTATTGTTTCATCACCCACGGTTTTACCTTCAGGAATACCGTCAAATAAAGAAGTATCCGTGTAGAGTAAGTTTGCAAGTCTAATAGAACCTGCACAGGCGATAATAATATCCTCTCTACCACATGGGTGAAACACCTTTGGTGTCACTGTTCGAGAATGATAATTATCAGAACACAAACCTTGGTCTGCTCCTACATAGCAACACTTATTTTGCTTGTCTATTACACCAATGCAAACTGTCATTGTTTATTCTCCAGTAATTCAGAAATTTGTTCCTTAGCCAAACTCCAATTCTTAATAACACCGTCGCCATTAACAGTGATAAGAATGTAATCCCCAAACCAAGAAGAATCTAATTCCAAAAATTTAGGGACATAGTGCTTGTGTTCTATATCCGAGTTCCAGACAATATTATCTTTGTCGTCGATTATCTGATAATGTCCGTTATCACACACTTTAAAGTTTGTTTCTACACAGAATCCTTCTTTCCAGTCTTTCACTTTTCCTGTATCATAATCTATCTCTAAACACCAATACCAATCATCATATTCATCATCATCCAAAAATTCTACGCAAGGCAATAGTTGCATTACTCTTATACTTTCTTCTTTTGTATCTTCAGACGATATCCATGTTACCCCATTATCCATAGAGTATTTGCAATCCTGCTAGTAACGCGGGCGCACTCTGGCTTTTATCTTTGTTATATTGTTCATAAAAATCGTGAGCAGGAAACCAACGGTCTTTAGACCGTTGGAGGAATGTGAACAATTTACTTATACTTAAATATTATTCAATAATAAAAAGATTTTTATTATTAACTTTCAACAAAACTTTAGTTACTATCTACTCTAATGAAAGGTATTACCCTTTCTTTTATATACTCTTATTTATTATAGTCTTATGTCTAATATAGTCCTTACTGCTAAAATTCAAATTTATCCAGAACAAGAGAGTTTTCAAACACTCAACTGTTCTATGGATCAGTATAGACTAGCATGTAACTATATTTCTGATTACTGCTTCGAGCATAAATGTCTTAAAAGAGAAACTATACACAAGGATTTATACCCAATTCTTAGAACTTTATTTGGCCTAAAATCTCAGATGGCTTGTTCCACTATAATTACTGTTATAGCTAAATATAAATCTATATTAGAGCAACAACACCAATGGATTAAAGCTAATTTTAAGAAACCTCAATTAGACCTTGTGTGGAATAGGGATTATTCTCTTGTTCAGAATTTATTTAGTGTTAATACTTTAGACGGTAGGATTAAAGTTCCTTTTAATAATAAAGGAATGGAAAAATACTTTGATAAAGATAAATATAAATTTGGTACAGCTAGACTAGTTAAAGATAAAAATAATAAATACTACCTACATATCCCTGTCACATCAGAAGTCGAGGATTGTGAAGTTCCTGAGATATGTAACGTGGTAGGAATTGATCGAGGTATAAATTTTTTAGCTGTTTCCTATGACTCAAAAGGTAAGTCCACATTCTTTGATGGGGGTAAAATTAAACATAAAAGAGCACAGTATAAAGAACTGAGAACAGAACTTCAAAAACGCGGAACCGCATCAGCACGAAGAAGATTGAAGAAAATTGGTAGTAGAGAAAACCGTTGGATGAACGATGTAAACCATTGTGTATCGAAGGCACTCGTTACTAATAACCCTTCAAAAACTCTATTCGTACTTGAAGATTTAACAGGAATTAGAGGTGCTACTGAAAAGGTTAAAAGAAAAGACCGTTATATACAAGTATCTTGGTCATTTTATGATTTAGAGCAAAAACTGAAATATAAAGCACAGCGTAATTCTTGTTTAGTAATCAATGTTGACCCACGATACACCAGTCAGAGATGTCCGAAATGTGGTCACATTGAAAAGTCTAACAGAGACAAGAAGCTCCATTGTTTCTGTTGTAAGACCTGTGGTTATAAGTCTAATGATGACCGTATAGGAGCAATGAATCTGTTTAATCTTGGTCTGCAATGGATTAAAGAACAAACAGAAAATATTGAGAGTATACCTCTCAATATTGGGGTGCAGTCAACCACCCTTCGATGTAACGATAGTTCTTCTGAAAAGAAGAATAAAAAAGGTAGGAAGTCTAAAAAGACTGTTTGTACTACTGATCAGTTACAAGCCCATCTGCTAAAGCAGATGGGTAGTTGACAAACACTCCTATATCTCGTTTATGTCCCAAAATTTTCCGAAAGCACTAACATGCTTCCATTGCCATTTTGCAGTAGAAATGAACGACGGCCATGTAGTTGCCATTTTCTCTTTAGCCATCTCACATAACCACGTTCTCTTTTTGGAATCCGTTAATTCTAACGCATCACAAACTTTCTTTTCCTCATCCCAACCAAACTGAAATATATCTGCCATTACTTGTTTATAACCTTCACAAGACAAGTTCGCTATATGTGGATCATTATATGGGTATTTACGCAGACGATCTTGCTCTTTGTAAACTAATATAAGTGTATCAACAGCAAGATCCACCTTTGCTCTATAATCAGATTCCTTCTTTATCTTCTCTAATTGCTCCTTCATTATGTCAGAATAATAAAGTTCTTCTCTCAAACCAGAATAATAAGATGGCATACTCATTCCTTTAATCCGTTAGGATCTTTCCTATATCCGAACAAAGCCTTCTTTTTTCAGTGCTTGTTCTATTGTTAATTCCTGTAGTTCTTTGTGTGCTGTGAGGTAATCATAAATACAACAAGAACAGTATATTTTATCTCCCTTTTTGTAAAATCTTATACTAGGAATCTTATCAGTATCCCTATCGCATTCATCACAAGTATATTTTTCCTCTAACTCCATACTGTCTTCTATTTCTGAAACTGAGATCCAGTATTCAGAATAGTTAGGCCCATAAGTTTCTCCCTCTCCACTTGTCTCTGTCCATGGTTCTTCTGATTCTTCTCCTAAATAGGAATACTCGCATAACTTATATTGTAGTATGGTCGAACCACGGTATTTATAATTCTTTATTATACAAACCTCTAACGGTTTTGGTTTCTCTTCTGAATACTTATGCCATCGCATTAGGACTCTCCTATATAGTTACATCTATCTCCACGGTATTATCGCGCTCGTTATATTCTACTGATTTTTCCACAATAGGCAGAATATGTTTAGAGAAACCTATATAGCGTATTGTTGCAATCTTGTCCTCTGGATTATACTTCTTTAGGATATCTATCAGTTCGCCTACTGTTAGTGCCTTATAACTCATTGTTGTGTTTTCCATAATTGTTTCCTTTTAGAATAAAAGCCGTAGAACACCTACGGCTTTTTGTTATCACTTAATAACTGTGACTATATCAGAAAATCTCTCAAATATAATGGGGATTTTATGATATGATGAAGAATCATTTTCTCTTTTATTTATACCCTTAGTGTATAACAAATTCAATTTGTTTTCCTTACAGCATTTTGACAGCTCTCTGAAATACTCATCCTCAGAATAATCACTGTTTATGGAAGGGATAACCATATCCATTCCATCGACAGCTATGGTATCAATGTTAGATCTACCTACGTTAGCAACAAAGCAATCCACTATTGCTTTAGCAATATTTGTAGGATTCTTTTCGTTATCAGACAGGAACGTCAAAACATCAGCAATAGTGAATATATGCAGGTTTTTATCTTCTTTATTAAAATATATTTTTGCAGAATAGGCATTTGTTAATACACAAACACCTAGACTGTTTTGTATCTTATTGTTTATTAGTCGTCGAATATAGGTTGTTTTTCCACAACCATAATAACCAAAAATAAGATGTGTTTTTGGGATAGTTTTTGGAATATGTACTTCTTCACTCATAATGTTTTCCTTTTCAGACTTATTGTTGTCTGACTGTTTCTGTTGTTCACTAGCTTCTTCTGATTTGCTTTTCTCAGAACATTCTTCATCCACGATAGATCCTACAATGAATTTATCACGCTCCTTAAAATACTTATTATTTATACTTACAATAAAATTGTTTTCTGGCATAGTCGTTATATAGTGTACTTTTATAGCATAATCGATTCCTATCCAATTATCCATTTTCCAAAATCTTTTAGGGTCAAGTTTTTGTAGAAGTTCAAACCCTCTTTTACCGATATTTACAAAGTTACCAAAATAGTTGCCATCTGTTTGCTGATACAACATTGTACAAGCATCATATAATGTTTGTGCAAAGGATTCAGCACTATTCTCACCGTTTTCAGAATTTTTATTTTTACTACACCATTTTATCCTTTTGTTCTTAGGGTTAGCCATTATAACATTTAGACTAGGTTGTATGTAGTTGCCATAAGTATTGTGCAACTCTTCTGTTTCTTTTCTATCATCACACATAGTTTTATCCTTTTCAGACACTAGGTCTGATTTGTTTTGTTGTAGGAAAGAATCTTTTAGTCCGCATTCACTTGCAGAAAATAGAAGACGAATAGTGAATGGTTCTTTGGATTCTATGACTGCTTTCTTCTCTTTTAGAAGAAGCCTTGCTTTTTTGGGGGTAATAGAGTGCAGAAACACCCCATCACTGTTCTTTACGATAACGCGCATACTTACCTCAAATGTGAGTCTCCAACGGGAGTCTGGGTTTAACCAGTAACAAAAGAGAATCAAACAGGTTCTCTTTATACAGCTTAGTTCTGATTTTCGCAATCAGTTTTTGTTATTTTCTATTTCTGTTTCTGATCAATAACTATTTTCTTTAAGGCTTTGAAGAGTGCATCTAAGGGTTCTTCTATATCATATATAGCATCAGATAATTCTTTGTCTGGAGTGTAGAATAGCCTAAAATCGCCACGTAATGCTAGAACATCCTGAAACATTTCACGATATTCTTCAAAATCTTCAGCACTTAATTTTATTGTTTCGTCCATACTCATCTCCTATCCATAACACCATTAAAATATTTAACTAGCCATAAAGCATACTTATAGGGATATGCTTTTGCTCCTTTAAAAAACTCTTAGTAATAAACTAATTCTTTTTTATATCTTTATACTGAGTATAGAACTCATCATTTCTTTGTTGTTTTGCTCTACATAATGAGTTATTACTCATACTAACCTTTATCAAAATATACGTTCTAGCACATCATTGATATAACACCACATATCCATTCTGCTGGTGTCTATACAGTCACCAGACTCTACACCACACCAATCCTCTCTGTCGCCGTTCTTCCAATAACGAACAGTAATGTAGTTACTGTCTTTTAGTAGGACAAAGCAATCAACAGATTCTTGTCTTGGTAGAAGTTCAGGCTTTTCGTTTATCTTATGCCAAATATACCGCATTGCTTTTCTCCTTCTTTAGATTTTATGATCTATTTCTATTAAAATCAGCATATATTTCAGAAAAGGAACACCATGCTTTTACCTAATCTTCCCTAAGAAACCTATTACCGTCTACTTCTGTACTTTTAATAGTAAATAATTTTCCCCTGTCCCTATATTCTAAAGAATAAACATATTCTTCATCTCTCCAACAGCTTATTCCAACGACAAGTTCGCAGTCTTTCGGTAATACACCATCTTTAATAAAATTCCACTTCATAAAGCCTCCAGTAAGCTAATCAACGATAAAAGTTTCCTTTATATTGTTTTATAATACTTACTAGCTTCTTTTAAGAATGTCTCCTCGCAAGTATCCCCTGATACATACCAGTCGTATGCGTGCCTCAAATCCTTTGGTGAATGTATGAAAGTGACAGCCATCTAGTCTAATAACTACAGGAATTCTATGAATAAGACACGATTTGCTAACTGACTCGTACTGTTTCATTCTATCCCCTAAACTTCCCATAACTAATTCTCCTTATTAGCCACCATATAAACAATCTTTTTATCCTTACAAAGAAAAGTCTCTATGGCTACTTCAAAGCACCCTTCTCGTCTCCACATATTTATTGTAGCCTTCATTCCTTCTTCATCATGGGCAAAGTATTCTTGATAAGTGATTTTATCGTTACTAATGTTTTTAAATTTACCCCTTAAACGATAGCACTCTTTGAGGTCGTCTGGAAAATAATAGGGCATTATTAGTTCTCCTTATCTGAAAGTGTGTATAGAAAATACGGAGTAGCTAAAACTACTCATTATAATATACAAACTCCTATTCAACTACCTCACGTGTATCAAGACGTTTGTGTATAATTAGCTTTATTTTTCTGCCAGGGTATTTTTCTTTAAGATAATTCAAATGTTCTACTGCGTCTTTATCAGATTCAAACTCTGGATCACCTGAATCATCAGCATATAATGGAGCCCAATAGTTTTCATTACAAGCGTAACCACCATTTTCTATATACTGAGAATAATGATAAATAACTGCACCTAGTTCAACTTTTGCATTATCTTCAACAGCAGGTTTCATAAACTGAAGTGTGTTGTCAGTAACAACAGACCCACTTTCAAACTTTGTAGTCATAGGTTGTTCTCCATATACCAGCTTTCGCTCGCCTTTCAGTGAATTGTTGATGGGTCTATTTTAGTATTTCCATGACCATTTCCTTCCACGCAGTGATCACAGAAACAAGCAAAGTCACAATAATAATTACCCTCTACTATAGTAACATGTCTATCTCCGTCTATTTGTTTACCACACCCTTTACATAACCTTTCTGGTAATACTAATGTTTCTGGTTTTGTAATATCAATAAGCACTTCATAAATCTCTATATTACGAATGTTATAGCAATCTTTGTTTTGTCTTTGCATCCAGTCATCTAAAGAGTAATTATCTGGAAATAACTCATATTCTCTAAACCAAACTTTCGGATTGTATGCTAATCTTTCATAAGATACAACTTTGGCTTTAAATATAGGATTTGTTAGTGTGTAACTCATAACTATCCCCTACATCATTGCAAACAATAATCTTATCTCATCATCATAATGATCACTCACATTAAATAGGGTATCACACAGACCTAACATCTTAGAGGCCTTTTTATATTCGTGAAAGGAAGTTGCTAGATTCACAAACATCTGTTTATTAACAGGGAAAGTCATATATTTCACCCATGGATATTCCTGTTTTCTGGATTCTTTATTTTCTCCCTCATCCTTATCCCCTTCTTCGTATTCATCAATTTCATCTTCTTCCTCTGAATACCAAAAATCCTCATCATCTATACACATACTTTTTAATCCAAGAGCTGAATAGACAGACTTCATTTCTATTTCAAACTTGTTTATTATCCCACTAAAGTGCTTTCTAAATGTCTCTATGTCACAATATCGTACCCCGTAGTCTCCTCCTAGAGTACTAATTTTTCTCAAACTCTCTATAGAGGTTTCATTAACTTTCATATATGGTAAATCATCATAAAAATCCATACTGTAATTCTTAAAATCATCACATACACACTTATTAATTAAGGGTTTCCATTCTGTCTCATTCTTACCCTTAACCTCTGCATAAATAAAAATGTTCCAGGACATTACCAACCTCCTAACATGTTAAGTTGAATATAACTTCTTCATCGCCAACAAAATCAATTTGAGGTTCATCTAATGCTACAAATTCATCACGATAACCTGAGTATTCATCAGAATCTTCTATGAAATACTTAATAGACACTGTAGCATCTGGATCGGCATCCTTTAGAATTTCTATTAATTCTTCAACTGTCATAATTATTCTCCGAAACACTAAATAGAACCTGTTTAGTTCTCTTTATACAGCTTAGTTCTGATTTTTGCAATCAGTTTTTGTTACCCTCTCATCCATACTCATTTCTTACCCATAACTCTATTATAATATCTGATTAACCACAAAGCATACTTATAGGGATATGCTTTTGCACCTTTTTGTTTTGGATTTGAGGTGAAGTAACAATGATCTCCTATATGATAGGTGTACACTTTTATACCTCGAAATGCTTTGTCTTTTCTTAATTTAGAATGACTATATTTCTTTAGTTTTCTTTTAGATTTATGTTTCGGTAAAGTTGGGTAATGAAGCATAACTAACCTCGCTGCTTAGTAGGTTTTGTAAAGAGAAATTTTTTGAAAACTTGGTAGCGGAGAAGTTAAATTATTCGATTCTCCCCTCTATTTCATATAATCACTGATGACTCTAACTCCAGCTATATACAGAACACTAGCTTATTGTCTTCCCAGTTATTTTAACGAACAAAGGCCGATCTAAAACCTCCCAGTCGTCTGCTATACCTACAAGATTGGCTATATTCTCTTCAATATCTTTATCTTCTATTGTAGAGTCACCATACAAATCTATAATACACTGTGTATCTGTATTCTCGCTCCACAGAATTATGGTCTCTATTTTCTCTCCTATAGGAGACTGTGTAATAATATACTTTTTATCCTTAGAAGAAAAGAGTATATTATAATGATTTGTAACCAAGAATTTAGTTTCTAAACAGGATGTTACAAAATCAGAGGAGCAGTCTGTAATACTCTGATGACTAATGCTCTTAAATCTATCTAGCTTAGATTTAAATTCTTCTAGTGTTTCTACTGAATCAGATATTCTTGATATATAATCAAGAATAAACTGCATTCCACGATTGAAAAACATTAAGTTTCTTTGGGTAATCATAAATTATTCACCTCCTAAAGGCGGTGGGATTCTATGAAAGAACTCACATTACTTTCTTCCTGCTTCTTTAAATATTTTCCACAAAAATGTTTCAAATATTCTCCATGGGCATAAGGAAGAGTAAAAAGGTAGAATACCTAAAAGTCGTAATACTACTGATCTATCAACTACCCACTTTACTGTAACCATTCACTAGTTCATAGTCATAAGAGAAAGATGCACTCTCCCTTACTGTAATAACTCTTGTATCACAATCATTTTGATTGTGATAATGTCTAGCTTTCTTTTCTGCTGTGGAAAGGTCACCATGACTAAATAGAACATCTTGCCAATGGCTGTCTATAAAAGCCTGAATAATATAATACCTTTTGGTATAAGGTGCCTGTTCTATATTGGTTGTGACATTTAGAGTAGTTTTATTAACAACGGTTTCTTTAAATGACTGAATTATTTTTGCTATTGCATTCTCATCTTCACAAGTTAGCTGTGTGCCAAAAGAATAAGTACCATTTGTTCTTTTTCCATCTATAGTTAAATAATAATCAAAATAATCTGGTTCTTTTTTCCAACCACAGCCATAATAAGCTACTATTCTAAATTCTGAATTATTTGTTTTCCACGTAAAGTCATTGGCAAAATCTCCACCTGTCATATCTTCTGGCTGGAAACCTAAACAATGAGTAATAAAATTCCTTATTTGTCCCTTCATAGAATTAAATTTATTTTCTCTTTCATCCATTGTTTTAGTCCTTTTTTGATTTGCGCCAAGTTTCAAGTAACGCCTTTGCTTTACAGTCTTCAAATAACTTCTGTATATTTCTATAGTTCTCTGTATTCTTTTCAATGTGCATTGTGACAGATATCTCTCCCCTTGGTAATTTTTGTATCTCCTCTAGTAAATCTTGTATCTCTGTAAGATCAACAGGAGTTCGTTCTACAGAATTATCCAATTCTACATAAACCTTTTTCATAAATTTCAGAGGCGTTCCTTCCACTATACGCATTTCCGAATCTCCATTAAATAACTACTGTTAGGCTGAATAAGTCGCATCTTTTTACAACTTACAGAGCCATTGTTTACTTTTATACCATCAAGTGTACGAATATCAAAGAAACCACTATTTCTTCTACCAAAGATAATATATACACCGCCTTTGTATTTAATGGTATCAAATAATCTAAAACCTTTGATTTCGTAGTCTGCTTGATTACGCTTTCTAATACCACCTTTAAGGATGGTATTTTTATGTATCTGACGATTATGACATCTTATTTTCTTTTGACAATATATAGTACCGTCTGATATCGTTAATGGATTGCCACTTATACATCTGGCATCAATATAGTGGTCTTTGGGTAAACCATTCTCTATACGAGTGTTCTTTGTAATATACCCGTAAGTCAGATTTACATTTGGATATGTTTCTTTCAGCTTGTTATAGAAATACCAGCGCATGATTCCCATAAAGGTAGCATCTTTAAAGGACATACCTCGTTTTATTGTCTTGGGTAGTTTTACTGTGCCTTTATGAAAACCTGTGTGACACGTCTTACATAAGGTAATAAGATTATTAGGTGCATTACCGCCTATATGTCTGCTTTCGATATGATGTACATTTAGGATTTTGTCTTTTGACTTACCCTTACAGCATTGACAAGTATGACCGTCTCTAAATAGTACATATTCTCTGACATTCCAAAAATCTAACTGTTCACCTTGTTGATACTCTGCTCCACTTATTGCAGGATTCTTAATCTTTTGAATATCAAAAGATGCGACTTCTACAATGGTTTTAGTAATCGGAAGTATCTCATGTACTCTGCGAATTACCGTCAGATGTGTATCCACCTTGTTCTGAATCGAAGGAGCTAACCATCCGTCCTTTCGCCTGCGATTATTAAAACGAGGCTTGCGGTATCTGGTTTTATGATTCCTTCTGGTTCTGCGATTCTGTCTACGTGCAGAAAGCAAATCTACTATATCGTTTCGTAACTCTACATTAGACTCAAATAATACTTTGTCTTTTGTAGTAGCTGAGAGACCAATATGTTTGCTTCCTGCATCCACACCTAAAGTAATATCCTGCGTATAACTCGTGCTATCATAAGCTAACTGTATGGTAAAAGGACATTTTTTAATCACCTTTGCCTTTTTGTTCTTTAATAGAATACGAACTTTTGCATGATTTTTCGTAGGCATTAAAGGCTGTCCGTTTTTACTAATGACGTAAACCATAAATATGTTTTTTCCCAACTTACTTAAAAGTTAATTACTCACCCCGAAGAGTGGTTTGCGTACCATCGCCAATGTTATCCCAAGGTTTTTATGCTTACAGCACTATTCCTACCTCTCAGAATTGTTTAACCATAAGCCGTAGTGTTTAGGACTTGGTACTACATCCTAAAGTACCTATATATTCTTGGGTAACGTAGTCTCTGTTTCAAGACTTAGGCTATTCAACTGGGATTGCAGTTTCCTACAATCCCACGGTCTAAAGACCGTGGGTAGTTGAATTCTAAGATCTTTCAATCCTTTACCATTAAATATAATTTTCATATTATCTTCCATAAGATCACCCCAACTTCTGCTGTCTATACCGCCTAAGAAAGCTGTTTAATAAATTCCTGTGTCTTTTTTGTGAATAACAAATTCACACGTTCCCTAATACCATCAAACAGAGTGTCACAGTCCTTAAATTTATCTCTATTATTATCCAGAATATCTACAAAATCTTTTATAGCTACTAACCAATCATATCGTATATCATCTGGAATATTAGCTAGGGATGAGTATTTACTTAAACTATAAAATTCAAAACTATTGGACTCTGGAATAGTTAGTACATCTAAATTCTCTTCCACATGAAGGATGTTATGGATATACTTTTTATTATTAGTAACTTTTCGATTTATAAATTTTGCTCTAAAAACCTCGTCAGTACCAGGATGTGAAACAGTCTCTATATCATCCACAAAATCGTTAAACAACCTATCTACGGCTTCTTCAGTACTATTGCACAATGTGTTTTCAGCATCATATACTAACTCCCCATCTTTCCAAGTATACCCATTTCCGATAGTTAAAAAAATATGATCGTATACTTGAATGGGTGATTGAAATAAGGTTGGAAAGGTAATCATTATTTTTCGTAAATGATTTTTGAAACTCATGTGGAAATTCCCTCCTTATATAATTGTGTATTCGGTATTTCTAAGGTAACCAAATCTTCTAAAGCTATCCAATAATCCACATATTCTAATTTATAAGAAGTATCTTCAAGTCTATCATACCATGGATAATCATCATCGCAATTAAACTCTTTATAGATCAGTATAGAGTGAATAATATAGGGGCAGTCTGGACTAGGGTCTTCTATAATCTTGCACAAACATTCTGTCCCAACATCTGGTATGGTCTCAGAGGTTTTTTTCCATTTTATCATTTACTGTCCTCCAAGAATATAATTTATATTCTTATTAACCTGTACTAGGACATAGCCAAACATGGAATTTATCTTATCCATGATTCTATCTCCACTCATAAACTGTTCACAATGCTCAAGAGCAGCCTTGCATGACTCTAGCTTACTGACTATGCTTGTATTATCTGGATTATCAAATTTACAATTTTCAAATTTGTAAAGCATCCAAATGTTTTCTTGTAACTCTTCTGGCTGTAAATGAATAAAGTCAGCTACCTGTTCAAGATCCCAAGCATTAGAAGTAAGTCTGTCTATAATGGAACGAATAGCAACTAGAGTAGAAATGTAACCCTTGGACTCTACATAATTATATATCTGCTCTTGTGATAAAGGAATATTCCCAATCACTGTCACCATCTTTTTACCACGTTTTTCTTTCCTCTCAGTAATTCTATCTGAATAAGTCTCATTATCGAGAATCTGTATGGCTTTGGATAAATTGTGGAGTAGATTCTCTAACATGGGAAAAACAAAAAATGCTAGTTTTCTGTATTCCTTATCATTCATTGGTTGCTCCTTTATTTTTAAAAATTTGGTAACAATGGGTTTAATACTGAATCCTAATGTTATTTAGGAAACATCCTTTATGTAGGCAAATGCAATCACCTCTCGACCGTATGTTTCATTGTCTTCCTCAAAATAAAATATGTCTCCCCAAAAAGACTGAAACACCCAACCCGTAAACGGATGTCTGTGGTAATCATCATCAATTACCCATTTAGCTATCCAAATTTCTCCATCATCCATTTTTACCAAACAAGGAATTTCTGAGTTATCTAGGGGATGATGTTCTGGTTCAAGACTGTTACGTTTATACGGATGCCAGTGAATATGGCATGTACTTGTGCTTTGGTTGTCTTTCATTGATTACTCCTTTATTTTTAGAAATTTGGTAACAAATGGACTAGGGAATATAAGATTTTCCTAAATAACAAACCACTCACTCCCATCTTCTATATACTCATTGTTCTCTTTATTGTATGCCAGTTTAATAACTAAAGATTCTGCATTACAGTAACAGTATAATGATTCTGCAAACCGTGGATCATCTTTGAATAAAGGGTTTTCGTAATCCCCAAATGAACTCATACCATACTTATTTATAAAATCATTTATTTCCTCTGGAGTATAGAATATTTGCAAATATTTCTTCACATAATCTATATGTGCATCCTGACAAATAGAAAATATAGAATAGATTAAGTCTGGAAGTCTGGTTTTAAATTTCTCAAAATCAAATCTATCTGAGGTAAACTCATAACCTAATGTCCTTACAAATATACCCCCTAGAGTGCTAAGTGAAGCATAGAAATCATTGTCCCCAATTGTTATTAGGAAATACTTATAATCTATATTCTCTTTTGGAATGTTCGTATCATTCAAAGATTCTAACAGGTCATTAAAATCCTCTTTCTGAAACTTTATAGCACTTTCAATAAAATCATCTACAAGGTCAACACAAGAGGGAATACTCTTTATATCCTTTACCTCTTTTATATAGTATAATGGTCTTCTTATACCATCCAGTCTATCCACAGTCCATTTCTTTAGGGCTTTCAAAGCATTCTTTATATCCTGCTTATTCATAATACTCCTGAAACCTATGGGCTAAAGCCCGTGAGAGAAAAAGAAATAAAGTTTCTATTAACCTTATTTGAGAGAAGACCGTTAGGTACTTGGACTGAAGGCACTCTCTAATACTTAAACACCAAGAATTTGTTTAAGTAGAATTTGAATATACTTCAAATTCTAGGGGTATAGTCAATTACCCCACGATGTAACGATACATATAGCGGCGAAGCGGCTATACGATAAAAGGTAGGAAGTCTAAAAAGACTGTTTGTACTACTGATCAGTTACAAGCACACTACCTTTAGGTGATGTGTAGTTGACTAAAGTAATATGGATAATCATGTTTCTTCACTTCAAGTGGTAGCTCATCCTAAGTAACACCATCTCTACCATTGTAAATAAAAGTGCTATTCCTTCTATTATTAAAAACTTCGTTTCTTAAATTCTGGAAACACTCATAAGCACCAAACTTTTCTTCCATCTCTGATATAGTTTTCTCACAATCACTAAATTTCCCAAGTGATAGTTGTAACCTAAATAGGTTGTTCATTTTTGCCCACCAAAGAAATTCCTTAGCTACATCTTTATTAACTTCCCCGTAATTATACAATCGGGAAATAAAGAATGCTGGAATTTCTGCAACACCATACTCATCTATAATATCTTCAATCTGAGATATTGTATTAAATTCCTGCATGATTTACCATCTTCACTGTTACACTTACCACCGACTTCTATAACCCAAGGCTTCTACAACAGAACACAAATTTATTAAATCAACCCCTTCCATGTCTGATATAGTACGAGCAATCCTGATAATTGTGTAATATTCTGCTCCACTCATTTTACATCTATCTCTCTTTTTATTCAAAAAAGATTTACCTTCATCATCTAACACACAGTATTTTTTAATATCTTCTATACCCATCTGTGCATTAAATTTTATCTCTGTACCATGAAACCTAGATGCTTGTATTTCCCAGCATTTCTCTATCCGAGAACGGAGAGTTTGAGAAGATTCATTTAACACACCTTCTTTTTCTTTATCTTTAAAATTAGGGAAGAAAATAAGATCTCCCTTTATATAGTTTTTATAAAATGCTTTTACTTCTTCTAAAGAACATGTGCAAGAATTAGAATCACCACCAAGATTACCACAAGGACAAGGTTTTTTATAGTCTAAAAAAGTTTCATATTCTAAACCATCCTCCAAATCAGGTATAGACAAAGAGTTTTGTATTTTATTATCTGGTAAAATAGTATAAAACATACTCATTAGGGTGTGTATATTATCATCAGGTAAACCACAGAAAACCAAAGGATGCATACCTGATGCTGCTACCTCCATAACTCTCTTTTCTCTTTCATACCCACAGATGTTTGAAAAGTCACCAATGTTTTTAGTAAGTCCTAATTCCATAACAGCCTCCAGTTGTTATTTTTTGTCATAAATATTCCTTCCTATGGCTTATAATAATTCGCAAAAATCTTGAGCATTTAGTACACCTGCCTTATCTCTAACAAGTTTAATCTGCTCTAAAAGGTTTTTTACATTGTCAGCGATACCTACTGGGAAAATGAGATCGTTTAGGTATTTTTCTGTTTCCCGCAGGATTGCACATAACCCACTATATTGTTCCAGTTCTACTAACAAGTCATGTTTCTCGTTATCAGTCATTGTTTGTTTCCTTCTACAAAAAAGCCCTCATTAAGAGGACTTTTGATTAGAAACTAGCAGACATGAAGACCTTTTTGTCTTTTGTGTTAGAGAGAATTTCTCTCAAGTGATCATATACGATGCAGACATCCAGAAACTTAATGGGATATGTTTTATCATAATCCACATGTTCTACATAATCACTCATTCTAAATTTATATTGTTCTAATCGTTTATCACAAATATCATTACATTCTACTGCCGCCTTAATCGACTTTCTAGCATACACAACCTCGTCATCCAGTTTTGTTTTTGTTTGAAAAAGACGTTTATTTAAATCCTTATAAAGGATATCCTCACACTCTGAAAGAATATCTTTTAATAACTCAAACAATTCTCTTATCTTTTCTTTGGTAATCTCTTTCTCGCTATATTCTTCTTTATACCCAAAAAAAGGAATAAGGAACTCACTACCAGAACCAAAGAAGCATAATTGATTTACATTCTCTATTGTTTTAACTAAATCTGAAAGACCTAGTTGTTTTGCATAATCATAGAGTTTCTGTACATCCTCTTTAGGGTATTTTAATGTATAAAGAGTTATATCTACACCCATGATTTTACTCCTTGTTATAGTGTTTATATACACCCCTATGTAGTATGGGAAATTGTTGTTTCAGCCTACGCCAATTGTGAATACACCAAAGTTAGTGTCTATATCCTTTTCTGTGAATCCGTATTCCCCATATTCGGTCTCGTAATAACCATTGGAAACAGGTGCTTCCACATGAACTTCCATATCAGGATCAGCATTCTGCAAAATAGCAATAAGTTCCTTCACGGTCATGGTAAGTATCCTTCTGTAAAAAGACTAGTGTTCACTACTAAAAATAGTGAGTGTTTATGCTAGGGGAAAATGTGATTCTCTTCATCCCTAAATAAGAAAACCCCATCAGGCGGGACTTAATCCTACCAAATCCTTATGTTAATAGTTTTACCTTCATCCTCTACCCAAACGTCTGAAATAGACAAATCATTCACAACATTATCTGGACAATAACCAAAAGGATCATACTCTTCCACATACTCTATATGTTGAGATGCAGTTGTGATGATTTTAGCATCGGGGTTTTGTTTTGAGAGAAAATCCATAAGTTCCTTCACGGTCATGGTCATATCCTCCTAATTCTAATTTTGGAAAAGCGTTCTTCGTAAATACGGAAACACCAGTCTTTTATATACGGAACCCACCTCTTTGTACATAAGTAGGGTATTTGTTATATTTACAATCTTTAGTGAACTACCACCGCCCAAAGGCCCCATAGGATTTTCGGCTCACTTAGTTAAAATTTTATGGAACAACATGGGAGACTAAATCTTTATAATCATTTACCGATTTTTCCAAACCAACATACTTTGCATCTAACTGATCCAAAACATTATTCATATTATCAAAATCCTTTTGATTTAATCTATCCTTGAATAATTCTCTTTCCATTTTTATATGTTTACGATTTAATTTTATATCCGACATAAAGGAATCTATTGCTGTTAGAATATCTTCCTTAATCCATACATTCAGGGAAGATTCTAATCCTGCTAAATGGTCAAATATGCTATCTTTATAAGATGGATTGAATAATGTAGGTCTTTTTAATTTTTTCAATTCTGGAATAAGATTTAACTTTTTGACAGTCTCCAAACACTGCTTTTTAACATCCTTAAAGACAGACTGCACATTAGCAAGTTCTTTTTTCACTTGTTCTTTGTCAGAAACAGACTCATTTACACGCTTCAAAACTACCATAATACCTCCTTTTAAGCAAAACAAAAAATTCCACAAGAGTTAGATAATCCTAACCATCCAATATCTTTTTAAGAGTGTTAATAGATTGCCGAACAATAAAATAGAAGAGTTGATTGTATTGTTCAGGCTTTCCATATCTGCAGTCACGGAGTCTTTTTATTAGTTCCTGTAAAGAGAGCAGGGTTGTTAAAAAAGAACCATTTTCTTTTCGCAAAAGTGTTTGAAAGTAATGTTTGGAATCAATGTGTGGAAGAGTGTCCAGTAAACCCAATATCTGATTATCAGAATATTCTAATAGTCATATTTTCTCCTTTAATCCCCACCGTACAAGCACGGTGGGTTATTTTATCTTTTTGATCTAGTAGTCATCATCCTCTTCACAATTACCACACACATCTTCGTCATATTCATCTTCATCATACCAAGAATCATCTCCCCAATGTTTACGTTCTTCTTCCTCATCTGAATCACCACACCACTCATCACAATCCTGGAAATCATCTTCATTTTTATCATTAAAAAGATTAGGATTGCTGTCCAAATAATTAGCTACATCATTACCCAAAACCAAAAGTGCTTTTTCATAAGCCTCATCATTATCCACAATATTCAGAATATTCTCGACTGCATCTTCCAGTTCTGGAATACCAATAAGGTATGTACAGGCAGGGCCAACAGTTTCCATACCATACCCATATCCAGCATAATCACCATCATTAAACCATCGGTAATTAATCCTACAAAAAGCTCGGACAATCTCACCACCTACAGTATCAGCTTTACCATAGTCTGGGATATAAGTATCATAAAGAGATTCAAAATAAGAATCTAGCTCTTCCTGTGTGCGACATACTTTTTTATTGTTTATTTTATTCTCTAATTCTTTTTTATCAGACAATTCTTTTTCCCAAACTCTCTTATTGCATTCCTGAATGATTTTATCTGATTCTGCTATAAGATAAGAATAGGTATTCTGCATCATTCTATTAGCATAGGATTTAATCTCTTCAATGCTGTACCCCTGCTCTTTCATTGCCTTACGGGTATATCCCATAACAGAAAAAGCATTGCCATCAATACCAACGAGATTATAACGTTCAGACTTCTGCATAGAAGGTCTCCTCTTTATTGTGTGCTGTTTGAAAGGTGTGTTAAGGATGTCTCAACTAAAGACGCAAAGATTTTTAACTGGAATAACCTACAACATTAAGATGTAAGTTATTCCAGTTATTCTATTACAAAGTTTCCACCTTTTCTAAAAGTCTCCACCACCCACGATTCTTACTCATAAGGTCTGGATTCTTCACAAATTCCTGCTTTAGACCAAACCCATAATGATCCACAACACCAACTCTCAGGTTCTCCCTTTTCAAACCCTTTAACCCACTCCTCAAGGCTTCTCTATACAGAGTGTCCATCCTACAATGATCTTTTTCAAAATGATACTCAGGATACTTATATGGACGTGTAAACAGATTATATCCATCATCCTGACTGTCTTCACAGCAATCAAACCCAGAAAGAATAAAACCTGTCTCAGAATCAAAAAGAAAATACGTCTTGGTCATACTTACCTCCTAAGACAAAACTCACAACCAGTGAGTCTAACCCAAACAAAGTCTTAAGTGAACCTCTCACTCAAGACACCTGCCTTATAGCATAAGGTGAACTGAATGTCAAGAAATTTTTTTAACTTTTTCTCTAAGACTCTCTCTTGTTCAGTTTTCAAGGTGTCCTGGGTGAACCTCTCACTCAAGACACCTGCCTTATAACACAGAAAAACCCTAAAGTCAAGACTTTTTTCACCTGTAGTGAAATTTTTTGTGGTCTTGATGTAGGTGTATGTGTGATAGATTTAATAGTGTTAAATCTTTTGGTGTAGTTAAGTAGGGTGATTCATCTTACTTGGTGTGGCAATTGATTTTCTAAATCACCAATAAAAAGGGAGTCTTTAAGAAAACAAGTTTCTATAGGTTTTGTGTCTGGATTTTTATTTCTTGCCTTTAATACTTGCAATCTAATTTTATTTTTTAATCGCATTATCTCACTGCTATAGACAGTGATTATATAGTCGGAAAAAAGATTTAGTTTATTTCCGTGAGTAATCCCATCTATTTTATAAGTACCTTCTGCCTCATCACTAATTTTACTCCTAGAGTGAGCGTATAAATAACCTTTGCGAGAAGTGTTAGCTATAAGACATATATTTGGTTTACTGAGGAAAGAATCCTTAATGTTTTGAAAATAACGTAGATACTCTAAAAGAGAGGGGTGGTTCTTTTTATAAACAAGCGAGGAAAAAGAATCTAAAATAATTAAATCAATAGGGTGCTGATCTTGCAATTCAGTGATATGCTTCTTTAGACTACGGAATTGCATCTTTGAAAAATCGATAAGAGTGATATTTTTTCCTACAATCTCTTCATAACTCTTATTTAAGCTGACTTCATCATTAATAGAAGGATTATTATATTTATGCAATTTTAGAAATTTATTCTTTATAAATTCCATAGAGACTTCTGTTTCAATATAAACAACATGCTTACCTTCTAATGCAGCATAATAAGCTATATTCTCTGCATATACTGATTTCCCACTACCTACATAACCAGCTATAGTGATAAGATTTCCCTCATCTATATTACACAAAGAATTTACTTGGTTCACTCTCGTACTTAACATAGTGTTTCCCTCCTATAGAGATTTTTTGTTTTCCAAGCTATATAACATTCATAAAATGAATGTTATATCTGACAAAACTTACCATGAATATTCTTCTTAAGAAAAGTATTTCTTCAAGAATATTTTAATATATCTCTTATACTTTGTAAACTTATTTCTGATGTATTATAACTAAAAATATCTTCTTTTTCTTCTATAGCTTTCTCTACTATATTTTCTTTTTTCTGAAAAGGTTTTCCCCTCACTTTGTATTTCCAACTACGATTAACATAGCAGTTCTCTTCAGCCCATCTAAATATAGATCTAATATGAGATATTTTAACCCACACACTCCCTTGAGAGTTATTTCGATCATCCTTTAAATAATTCTCATACTCTCTTAAATGCTCTTCATTTATTTTAATTCTAATTTCAAATATATCTTTATTAGTTCTTTCAACATCACCAGCACACCACCTTATAAAATCACAAAAATCCCGAAGCCTTGTAGAAATATTTTTTATACATGTCCCCTCAAGAACGGAAGAGTAGGCTATAAAAAAATCATTCACACGAAATCTAACACCCTGTGTTCCATCTCCAGATGAAGGGAATTCACAAATATAATAACGAAACTCCTCCAACTTTTTTAAATGTCTTTTTGTTAAAACAGACGCAACCATCTATTTAAACCCCAAAGAATAATGCGAAGATAAGACAATAACCATCATTCACTACTATTAGTGAATGATGGTGAGGGTATTTTTATACAGTTCCTTTCAAGAAAAAAGACAGAAATCTTGAATAATAATCCCTACCAAAACTCCCCTTAAGTTCACCTTTTTTCTGTAACGTTTTATTTAAAATAATATGTGTTCTAACCAATTTTTTAGTAGCTCCAACCTGAGTACTATGTGTTCTATAAAAATCTGGTATAGATATCTTATTAAAATTTACTTTGTCTGAATAATTGAGTAGAATTATTTTCCAGCAGTTGCGGGCACTCTCTTTTAAAGATTCTTTAGGTTCCAATTTACCATTTTCACCTATTTTCCATGGCCTGTCCCAACAATTTAAATTATATAATACATCCTTTTCATCAACCGTACTGCTGTCTTTCAAAACAGTTAATAAATAAGCACATAGTATAAGATGCTTCACCCATCCACGAATAGCATTACCTTTCTGTGAAGCCAAACTCCCTACTTTATTACAATAATTAGAAGGTACTCTTTCATCTAACTTAACTATATTATGTACAAATTTCTCCACATCTGAATCTTGCACCAAGGAGGAGAACAGAATATGAATAAGGTCTGAAATAACTGGAGAGTTTAGTATCTCATTTTTCTGAGAATCATCTAAATCTATACCGTTAGAAAAAAACTTATAGTTATCCAGAAAATAAACATAACTATCAGTCCTTATATCAGTACCATGATTCATATAATAATTTAAAAGATATGTATTTAGACCTAACTTATCTTCACTCATTGGCGAAGAACAGGTGTTTTTTGATCTTATTATAGCGTCTATTAACTCTAACCTCTTATCATCATCACAACTAGCTTCCATAACGGGAATCATAGATTGACTGATGTAAGTCTGAACGTCTTTTGGTAAATCCTTAAAGAGTTTCTTATTATATTCTTTCTCAAATTTATCTGTCTTAAAAAAAGACACTAGCAAATTTTTATCTTTCCCACCTTGTATATCTAGTGGAAACTCATTATTTATAAAATCTAAAATAGACCTTAAACGATGATTTCCATCGCACAACCACCATACGTTAGGGTCTTCATCAAGAACAACAGAAAAAGAATCTATTGAAAGACCTGCTAGGATAGAAGCTATAACATTACACTCCTGTGTATCAGAATAAGTAAACCTTCTTTGCAAAGGCGGAAGTTTTATTTTCCCACTATCCCACTTATCTTTAAGTTCACTTATTGGGAGCTCTCTATGACGGACATTTGAAGCTAAGTTAGAAATTTCACAACGATTAAACATAAGAACTCTCCTATCTTATTTAGCACTCTTGGAATAAACTTTCAAATTTTGATTTAATAAGGTTGTCAATTCCCCAGTAAAAATAATAATATCAGCTAAACCACTCCTATTTTGTAGTTGTCTTTGTACTTCTATTTCTTCAGCCGTAGGGTATGTTGGGAATTTTTTGATATCTATATTTAAAAGGTTTGCTAAAATAATACATAGATTTTCACAGCTTGTCTTTCTCATATCATAGGTAGAAGTACTTTTATTAGGAATAGGTGTTCCCTTTCTTAATAAGAGATTTTTAGCTATTTCTATATCACGTGCAAATATATTAAAAACTTTCTCTGTAAAATTTTTAATATATTCTGATGAAATAGAAATCCAATTATTAGTCCTCGGTATAATAAAAGAGTTACCACGAACAAGAGAAATTTTTGACTGTATAGGATCTAGGATACCATCATTTATCTGCTTTATAATCCAAACCATATTATAAAGACTTGCCCAAGAAAACTTATCATTGCCCTTGTTCGGATGATTAAAAAAGTTGTCTGGTTTTCCATTCCCAGATAGCGAATCCCCAAACCCAGATATAGACAAAAAGTTTAACTCTCTTAGTAAATTTTGTACTGGAAATACATCTTTTGAAATAGCATTGGCAACTGCCTTTTCATGTGCTTTCACACTAGTCCCATTATTAATGGACTGAAACCAAAGATTTTTCCTTTCCCTAAAGTAATCATCAGAATCCTCAGGTTTCTGACAGACCCATTCAATTGGAACAACCATATTATTAAAACGATCTTGAATTATACTAGTTAAAGAACTATATGTTTGGTTTGTCTTTTTTATATCAAAACCTTCTTTCTTTAAAGAAGAAATTGTTACATCATTTAAGCCAAACGTATCATCCCGAAATTCTTTTATTGCTTCCAAACGTTGTTGACCATCCAAACAAGTAATCTTGTTATTACGATCAACACAGAAAATAAGAGTGCCAATATAAGGATCTTTTCTTAATATAGTTTGAATTAAACACCTCTTTTGCTGTCTACTCCAAATACCACCAGGTCTTTGAATTTCATCCTGTGTAAATTCTCCATTTTCCAGAGAATCTAACAAGTCCTTAATCTTAATCTTACCAGTTGTTGTACGCATAGACACACTCCTAAAGACAGGGAACACATAATACGACAAAACTAGGGGGGTCGTATTATGTGTTAATATACGAGTTCCTGGAATAAATGAAAACCCAATTTAATTGCTTTTTAATTGTATGTAGGAAGTTTTATAATTCAAAAATTATGTTTAACTACCACGATTAGTCTGCAAAACGTAAAGTAGTGCTTACTTCTAGTTAGCCTAAAAAGCAGTCTGTTGGTGCTTCTTCATGTACTGCATTATTTCTTATATACAGAACCACCTAAACCACATATCTTTTTCTACATAGTAGGCTAATACAAACCAAGCAAAATCCCAAGAGAGTCTAGCTAAAATACAAAAAACCCCACACACCTAACTTAGGTCTATTTCAATTCTTACTTTTAATCTACTATCCCTAAACTAATTACAATGAATACCCACCTAAGTAATAGTGTGGTATAAAGTGTTAAACTTCTTATGGAATCCTAGTTCCTCGTTTGTTATGGTTATTAAGATCCTTCAAAAACCTACACAAATCAGACAATCTTAATAAAACCAGTATCATAAAAATTGCTTCATATATAGGTTGTATAGTATTGAGAATAATCAGAATCCCCATAAAAGTCTCCATACCCCCCTTTATAACCATGAACTTTGTGTGAAAGCAACCATAGGTAGGAAAATTAAAGGGGTTTTAATTTTCCTACTACCCTACTGTCTCACTTCTGCTTGAAAGACCACTCAAGATACCCCATCCATTCGTGATAATGGAGTTGGTCATTATGTATAAAAATATCCAGAGTGTTTGTATCACTGCGATAGATTCTGGATGCCAGCACCTTACCTATCACCTCATAATTATCGTTTTCTTGTAACACATCTATGATCTTACTAACCCACCTATAGTAAATTTTCGTACAAAGATAAGGACGGATAAAATATAAATAGACACTTATGGCTGTGATGATATTCGGGATAAACAGGACATTATATCCACTATAAAATTTCCCCAAACTTTGTGTAACATCTACCATTTGGATATCATGTGGAATGTAGGTCTTTATTTCACAGCGACACTGATATTTAGATAGTAAATCCTCTACTAAAGAAATATCTACACCACCACATCTAAACTCTAACTCTCTAATATTGTCTGGCCTGGCATACAATAAAATCTTTCTAGCTTCCTCTTTTATAGAAGCCGTAAGATGGTTACCTAAGTACCTAGCTAATTCGTTTGCCATGGTCAAATCCTTTGCTGATCTCTAAAAGAGAGATTTTTGAAAACATGATGGCTGAGGAGAATGGAACTCTCCCCTTAAAAGCAACAGACCTATTTTTAATTCACAGAATCTTTTAGATGTTTGTACACAGCATAAGCCTCTTTAACTATAATGTCTCTATAGGATCCATCATCATTCCGATAGTACATATAACTCAGACCCTTGTCACACTTACCATCAAATTTAATTCCCTTGTCTGGATAATCCTTTCTCTCTTCATTCACAATAGCCTTAATCTTATCTGCAAACCATCTCTTTATCTTTTGGACATTCTTATTCATCTTATAAGGATTGACAAAATAATTGTGTCCATAACTACCAAGATTCCAACAATAAGACTCATCCCTATTTGTAATAACCAAACAAACTTGACCATTCCTCATCTCCACCTCGACAAACGGCCAGTAATGAGTCATAGCTGAAGAATTTTCCCAAATACCATCTGAAAGCTGACCAATAACATTCTGAAGAACACTCTTGCTCACGGAATCCTTAAGACCAGTGGAAATAACAAAACAATCAGTGTTGCTGCTCTTCATGGTTTACTCCTTGGAAAATTCCTGCAAACAGACAGAAAATTTTTGAAAACTTGATGTGTGAGGTTAATGTATGCTGAAGTCTCCAACAGGTTATATTTAATAAGTAACCCTTATGATTAAAGTATTAAAGTCTTTTTCACAGTATGAATTATCTTCATCAATCTCGTACCACTTACCTTCACAGTCATCACACTCTACAACAACGTTTTGATCTTCATCAAATTTAGAGAGAAGATTCACAAGTTCTTTTACTGTCATAGTGTTTTCTCCTTGTTGATACCCTTAACATCTTGCTTATAGCAAAGCCTTACTTAGATGTCAAGAAACTCTTTGAAAATTTCTCAAAGAAGATGTCTGTCGGTTTACCCTCAAGACATCGACCTTATAGCAACCTTTTGAGTGAATGTCAAGAACTTTTTTAATTTTTTCTTTGAGACTCTCTCTCTTATTCGGTTTTCAAAGTGTCTCAGGTGATTCTCTCACTCAAGACATGCACCTTATAGCAGAAAACAGACAGAAAGTCAAGAAAAATTTTCAGAAAAATCAAAAATTTTCTTACACCTACATCAGCCTACATTGAGTTGATGTAGGTGATTTAATTTAGAGGTAAGGGATTAATTCTTTAGCCAAAAGATTCTCTACCAAACAGACTCTCTTCTAGTTAGAGGAACTAATTTGGTAGGAACTACCGACGGGCTTTCGGCGCACTTCTGGTAAAAAACTGCAAAGCGGCAGTACAAAAAGAGGGAAAATTTAATTTGAAATTACTCTTCTCCCCTCACCCTTTTTTGCTTTTTTTGCAAAAAATACGCGGAACTCTCACAATTCTAAAAGGTTCAAAAATTATTTTTTGTATAGTTTTTGTATCAAACACACTTACACAATTATGTGGTGTAAGTGTGTTTGATTTTTCTACTGTGACACCCAACAATTTAAAGGTGGTGTAACATTTTCGGATTTACAATACTCTTTTTATTTTTTCATTTTCCCATAATATCTGGTGTGGTTTGGGGTCTCCATTACTGTCTTTAGTTTCTTTATATGCAGCACCCAGAATTAAAATACCGTTATCTCTGGATAAATATCCTACAGGATGACTGGCATTCATTCTAGTGTCTATGATAAATATGGTATTAGATTCTGTTCTGTCCTCTTCCGTACTTTTTATTCTATATTGAGTATTTATAGTTTTTGTAGTACCTTTCATTATATCATTAACAAATCTGTTATATTGTGAAAGAGTGTAAATATTAATGGTGTAGTTATAAATAGGTATTTGTGGGAAAGAGGAAAATATAGAAAAAACGTCTTTTTGTTTTTTCACATTATTATTTATAGCTAAATTTATATCTTCCAGACTAAGTACTATTTTTACATCTTCCAGGCTGTCAAAGTTTTCCTTATCGAGACTCTTTTCAATTTCTTTTTTTAATTCTAAGTATAAAGTCTTATCGTAAGATGTTTCGGGTATTCTATTCTCATAAAATAGTTTTAATAAAAGAGAAATCTGTTTTATATCCAAATACCCTGATACAACTCTTTCTGTAACAGGCTCCTTTCTACTTAACTGTCTTAAAGAAGAGTAGGTAGCTTCATACTCAGCATAATCCGAAACTGAGATTTTTTTCTCATAGGCTATTTTTGGTATTATTATTGAGTTAGGTGCATCATAACCTTGCGTGGAATATACTACCCAATCCATTTCATCCAGATGAATATATTTATCTATTTCAGAAAGATATTTATATTTAGTTAATTGCTGAACAAGTTCTTTAGGAATAGCCAGTCTTTTTGTAAAAAGATTGCTTGAAGGGACAAATGTAATAGAATCATCCCTAGGTTCTCCAAATGAATGATTCACTATCTCCTTATAATTAATAATATCATCAGTAGAATTTCTTAAAGTTTTTAGATCATCTCGATGTATATACACGCCAGGATTACGACCTGCTGTAAACCCAGAAAACCCCTTCACTTTATTTGAGAACCCTTTTTTATCCATACCGCTCAAATCTAACACAACCCAATTTTTAGGAGGCTGTGTAATAGACTGTATGGTACTAGTAGACAATAATAAAGGATCAATAGAACCGAGATTCTCTTCTTCGTTTATATTCTGTTTTTCTATACGTCTTAATATTACCATACCTAACTCCGTTACTCACCATAATATAAAATAAAACCTCCTATATAATAGGAGGTTTGTAACTAAAGAGTTAGATATTTTTTGTGTTATCTATTCTACCCCTGATTTAGAGTAGTAGGTGGGCAGCTCATTATAGAATACCATAAATATTATGGTATTCTTCATCAGTTAGTGTGGGTGTGATGTCTGAAAACTGTTCATTTTCAATACGTGTTTTTCCATTATTATTCAAACATTCAATTTTAGAAAGGGAGACTTGAATTAAAGATTGATCTTCCATAACTTTGAAACATCGGATATTTTTATACTCTCTCATCCATCCAGGTTCCAAATAATAAAACAAATTATCCAGAGTACCACTATCTGCTGTCCAATCCCTACCACAACATTTTATGGTTTCTCCAAGACCACAATAATATAGCTCTTTCGGTATAGGTGCTTTTTTTACACTATAACCTACCACTTTACTTTTTTCGTTTTGTGTTGTAAATAATTTTTTATATAGAGTAAGATATTCCCTTTTACAGTTCCATATATTAAAAACCATCCACTCACCCTTTACCTTAACACAGGTTAAGAACGGTAGATTTCCAAAGCGGATAATATGTGGTTCATACTTCTGAATAAAGTCACTACTTACTACTTTATGCTGAAGACAATTGAATAAAAGGTCATCCAGTTTTTTCCATTTTTGAGGTATTTCTTTCTCCATTAAATCATCAACAGAAAGAATATTTTCTGAAAGGAAAAATCTTATATCTAGCTCACACAGTTTATGTTTAAGTATTTCTTCTTTTCCATATTCACACATAATTAAATCTCCCTTCACTTTGACTGATTAACTGACATAATATTATCTTCAGAAACACCATAAAGCTAGTAGGCAATTATTCCCCAAAAACTTTTCTCATAATCACTGCATAATAGGGATTATCTGGAGTAATTTTACAAGAATCCGTCTCAAAATAATCAGACATACCATCTGAATCATTCCTCACATCACCAATTTCCCTAGGAATATGTGTGTTATAATGTTTTGAGGTAACAAGAATGCTACCATCAGATCTCTTAGAATACCAACATGGACAGTAAACATCACCCTTGCGAATTCCATTTTTCAAAATACGAACTTCATTAGAAACCTCCTTCTTAGGAGGCTCTACCCAAGGTGCTAATACACAGATTTTTGCATTCTCTCTATTGTGAAGATCTGCCTGATACCTCAGACTCCTCCTGTTACTCCAACACTTAAGAGGCCAAGAAACAGTCACCCCCAACTTCCTTGTACTCTTCGACATGTCACTGTTCAAACGATGAAGATAACAAGAACTATCCCCACAACTCTCCACTAACCAAAAACCATTGTCTGACTTAGACCAAGCACCACTCACCTCTACCACATAACCAGCAGAAACCTCAATACCAAAACTATCCTTCATGACAACCTCCTACAAGACTGAAAAATGTCTTGTGTGAACCTCTCACTCAAGACACATACCTTATAGCACAGAAAAAGACTAAAGTCAAGGCTTTTTCAGTAAAAGTGAAATTTTTGGGTAGTATGTGTGGTTCTATGTAGGTATAGGGGTATGACACCACTTTTGGCATCTGTTTCCTATACCTGATGTTTATACAGAATTTTTATTTTTTGCAGATTTCCTGTTTTTAACAATTATTTAGACTCAGTATTCACAACATCTGAGGTAGTATAAACCCTTTTTATGTATTCCAGAAAAGCCTTCAACACCCTATCATTTTCTGTTTTAATTTTAACTACATCATCACAATAATAAAGATTCTTCCACTTTGTATTCAAACTATAATTATCTTCCAACCTACCCCAATCACCATCTGGTTTCATAATATGTACACAACAATTCGTATTAAACCCTACAGGATTTCCATTTCTATGTGTACAGTTAATGCGGAATTTATGCCCACAATACTCATACACCTTCATAAAATTCTTAGGGTTGTCCACACTATAAATACAATTCATAGTAGCCATAACAAACTCTCCTCCTACACAGCCCTGCATAAGGCACTCTTCTTTGAGTGATACTCTATAGGGTTATTCAAAATCTAACGTCCTTCAGGATTTCTCCCCCAAGACACCAACTCCTATGATTTTTTCTCTCGGACTCTCTTTCCAGTTTTCAAAGTGTCTTAAATGATTCTCTCACTCAAAACATGCACCTTATAACAGGTTTTTAATCAAAAGTCAAGGATTTTTTCAAAAATTTTTAGGTGATATGTGATTCAATGTAGGTGTAAATACTGGGAGTATGGGTTTGGGGATAATTTTAGTGTTTTTAATTCTTTTAGTAGTTTGGGGTAGAAAAAAAGTCCTATTTAGTTTTATGTCTAAATAGGACTTTGGGGAAAAGGTTTAGTAAGAGTTAGAAATTAAAATTCTTTTTCTGGAATACATGGGAATGTGTTCCAGTAGAGCGGAAGAGTACTTTGGGCTGACCGTTTTTTACTTCGAGTTTGAAAAGGACAACCCAATCATCTGTTGGTTTAGTTACATGACACTCACACCAACCTTGCCCGATTTTTAGATTATGTGGTTTATGTTTATCTCTATCAGGTTCTATACCAAGAAGAATTATTCTTTCTAAAGAATCTAATTTAGAGAGATCATAACCATCTTTTTCCAACCTTCTTCTATCTCTTTTATAAGATGCCATCCAACGATTTTTGAATATGTAATTATTATCAGACAAACCCATGATAGTACTCCTATATTATAGGATTAGTATCTGTTAGAGAGGGAAATTAGTTATAATAGACTGATGAATAGTTTTTATTAAATCCTCATTTAGACCACCAGCTTTTAATGCAGAGATATAATTTTCTGTTTCTTTCAACAGAATATCTTTCTGTCTTTTCATCTCTCTTTTTTGTTTTTCATTATTTAGAATTTGAAGAATAGATTCAGAGGATAGAGCATCCAGGCCAAGAGACTTAACACTTTCAATTACATCATCCAACCCTACTGTTTTTGTAGCTTCCATACTATCATTCTTTTTAGTCTCTATATTTGTATTCTTCGTTTTATTTTTTGTTACTGTAGTAATATAGAATGTTTCCTTACCATCCCACAAATCTAACTCTTTCAGGTAAGAATAAAAATAAGAAAGATATGTTCTTTTATTGTTTATAATAGGGTAGAACACATCTACAATTTCTTTTTTAGTCATCCCCTTTTCTCTGTCTTTAACAAACACCTTTACGAGTTTTTCATACTTTGGTATTTTTCGTAACTGTGTGTTTATAGGAAGACTATTATCCTCTTTAATAGGAACTAGAGCATCTGTTTTCTTTTCTTCTGTCATAACCGTTTCTCCTTCTTGCTGTTTTACACAACCCTCAATTTCTCTATTCTGACAGTAATAAAGAAATTGATTAAACAATTTCCTATATGCCTTGACTGCGGACACATCTTGTCTTAGAAGTAATTCCAGTCTTTTTTTATCAGACCTGATATTCCCAGACATGTATTTATTTAGTTTAACTCGATATAGATTTTTTGTTGGAGTAGAAATGTGGGGGTATGTAGATTCTAAAAAAGAATCTATCTGCTGAATCTTCATCAAACCATCCTGCATTGCACTGTTTATATTTTGCATAAAACACCTCCATGTTTGTTAAAGTTGGTCTTGTGCATCACCCCAAGTGTCACCCATAGCATATTCAAATCTGAATTTGAATGGATAACAATGAGAAAAGAAATGCGTTAAAAAGTTTTTAGCTTCCTCATCCGTAAATTCTTTTGGCACTTCAAATAATACGGAATCAAATACTGTAGTTACAAATTTTATTTGAGACACAACTCCTAATTCTCTAATACACATTTTTAATGCGTCCGAACAGGTATTTTGTATAGCATTATTTACACACTGCCGTTTACGTGAAAGGTCTCCATCATCAACACTCTCTTTAAGAATACGTGGTCTAAAATAAAAAGATTGTGTATAACCATTGTCTACAGTAAATTTATATGCTCTCTCCTGGAATTTAGCTATTTCAGGATAAGTAGACATAAATTTCTCTACTAGAGATTTTGCCTCCTCTGTTTCGATATGTAAAGCACGTGCTGCGGAGTTACCTTCTGAACCATATAGAATGGAGAGGATTACTGCCTTCATCGTATCACGTTCTTCACCACTAATACCATCCTTGTTGAAAATTCTCTGGGCTACGTGTGTATATAAATCTTCTCCTGATTCATAAGCATCAATCAAAGACTCACATTTTGCCCACTTCACAAGAATGTAAAATTCAGCAGATTTTAAATCAGTATAGAGAAATTTATTTCCCTCATGTGGAACTATAGCATGTCTGAGAATTTTAGGTATTTGAGATAAAGAGGGGTTAGAAGAATAAACTCTTCCCGTTCCATCAAATCCCACAATTTTATATTCAGGATGAATTGTTTTGAAAGAACAATTTTCACTCATATTACATCTCCCCATATCCTACTCACATTTCTTTTTCCACACAACCAGCTATTTCTTCTAAGCTCATATTATGTGCTTTACACAAAAAAGAAATTTTCTGTAAAATTGTGTCCTTTAATTCTACATAATCCCCATCACTTTCATCCAACTTAAATATCGAGACTGGTCGTCCTAAAGACTTATGATTCCTATATGCCCAAATAGCATCTACAAAGGTCTTTTTAAATTCACAGTCTGTAAACCTAACACAGCTGCTGGTATTACTAGAGTCACACTTGTAAGACACACAGTACATATCCATAAAAACCTCCTGAGGTTTAAGTGGCATCTATTCTCTTTTTATAAGAGAATAGATGCCAATGTTGTTTTCTAAAAGTCTGATTAAAGAGTTACAACAGCAACAGGAACGACCTCATTACTCCAGCACTTTCTTGTTATTTCCTCAATCTTAAAAGAGAGTCCCAGCTTAGTAATCTTGTTCAAATTGCGTAGTGCTGATGTACAATCACCACTAAAAGCAATTTCCTTTACACCCAGACCTCTAGCACAATTTATAATATTCTCCAACTCATCTACAAAAGGCCAATCCAGAATAACATACTTTTCATCATTTCTTTTTCTGTAAAAAATAGAGAGAATAAGGTTGCCAGAACCTTTACCATATTTTTCATTTACATAACATGCAGCATTCAAATAAGAGTCTTCCTTTGCATTCTCTATATCACTAATAGTGAGAGAGGTAGAAAGAATATTCTCTTTTTGAACAGAAATTTGAAAATCTTGAGACTTTTCTACCACGTTCTCAGCAATACGGGATAAAATGTAATGACGATCATTCTCTATCCCAGAAAGTTTATTCAACTCTCTTCCCAGCTTCTTAAAGAATTCAACAACCTGTTCCCTACATACGGAAGGAGCATTCTTGGACAACACCTCCAATTTTTGTTTAATGTAGTTTGCTGTCTCATACATACTACATTCTTTGTCAGAACCCAAAACCAGTGTGTCAGAATTAAAATTCAAGATATCCAACTTAATAGAGTTAATAATCTGTAATCCCCTACCCTTTTTTTCTGCACCCATCCGACTACAATTAATCCAAGCACCCCACTCACACACTTTGTCAGAAATAATATGCAAAACAGTAGTCAAATCACCTAAATCTGCACTAGGAACAGAACTCAAATCAAAAGACGACCAGTTAATTGATTTGTAATCCGAGAAATTCTGCTTGCTATAATCAATAGAATTGACAATGGACTTGATGATTTCAGTAGTGTCCGTAAACATAATTTTAACTCCTTGGTCAAATCCCTAAAACTATTAGGGAGTTTATTCGTAAAATCTTAAGTGAAACCCATCACTTAAGACACGATCCTTATAGCACTTTTTTAGTCAAATGTCAAGTTGATTTTTTACATTTTGACGAAAACCCCAATGTCGTAAAGAGTCTCAAAAGATTCAGTGGCATTGCAAAGGTTATTGGACGCATAGACGGAAAACTGTTTCATAACTCCCTTTGGATTTTCTCACTCCACTGTGAGAAAAAATTTTTGAAACAGTCCACAGGGATTTAGGTCTTTCAGTCTCTCCCCTTAAATCAACGCCATGGTCAGCTTGTCGAACACCTCTCCAGGAACTTCATCCCCAGGCCAGACCTCCAATTTACCATTTGACTTAATCTCGATCACCCTATCTGCCCAGGTTCGGATTGTATAACCGTTAAGTTTATTTTTCTTAATCTCAAGACGAATGTACTGCAAGGTAGTAGGATTATTTGTGGTAATCAGTTCAGAACCATCAGGATTATAGATCGTTATCGTCGGTTCAACTGGAATTTTGTTAAGAATCTCTGTCCAATCCATGACAACCTCCTTAAAAATTTTTGAAAATTTACTTGGCGGGGGACAGGGAGCTATTCCCCATCCCCTTAATACTAATGTTATTTAGCATTGGTAAGGATGAATCGAAAATGAGCCTTCATGTACTCACTCTCTTCTGCTGCCAGAATAGAGCGAGCATGAACCTTTTTGTTTCCTGACGAAATAATGACATCAAAAAGTTTCGGATCATGCTGAAGACTGGAGAAACCTAAACCCTCCGAAACAAACCCTTTTTTGTCGAGCTTGGAGGCCAAACCTATAACCTTGCTGTCAAACAGATCCTCTGCATCCCTCATAGCCTTGGAAACATAAGCATCCTGCCCTAACCCCAGCCATTTATAACACAGATTAATCTCACTGATCATCTTGTCACTTTTCTTTCTTAAAGGATTTAATATAGCCACACGATCCAAAACACTATCATACTGGTGTTTCAACCAAAGTTCGGAAATCTGATCATCGATAATTTTACGTTCCTTCTGTAAGGACTCAACCCTATAGGAAAATCCCATGAACTGGGAGGTGGCATGTAACTTCATCAAAGCCATGAAGTGTTTTTTGAATTCGAAAGTGTGGCTCTTGACGACGGAAAGGATGGCATCGAAGTTCGTACCCATAATTACCTCCTCACAAATACGTACCAAGTACATACCTGATAAAACCCGCCTTAAATGAACCTCTCACTTAAGACACTGCCATTATAGCACTTTTTCTGTCAAAAGTCAAGGGCTTTTTTTCAAAAATTTTAGGTGATATGTGGTTCAATGTAGGTGTAGCTTAATGCTTTTAGTGGCTTTAATTCTTTGGGTAACTTGGATAGAAAAAGCCCTATTTAGTTTGGAGGTCTAAATAGGGCTTTGGGATGTAAGATGTAATAGGAGGTTATAGATTTTTCATTACCGATAAAACGGCTTTTGATTCTTTAATTTGGGTGATAAGTGTGATGATACCATCTTTATCTGGGACATAAGACAGAGCTTCCTTGGACACAGAGATTTCACCTTTATCTGTTATGATAGGTGGTGTAGGTAATTCCATTTGTTCAAACAATAATTTCTTTACATCTTTAGTTGAAGTTGTACGTACTTCCCATCCTGCGTAAGAATTTAATTTATCCTGAAGCTCAGTAACTTGGTTAGTATATTTTTCCAAATAATATTTAAATTTATCTTGATCTATTTGAATACCTCTAATTGAAGATTCCATATAGTGTGTAAGAACACCAATATCCATGGAATGAGCATTTTTTACAAATTTATAAGCTCCTACTATCCTATAATATTCAAATAGAGAATATGTGTAATAAGGGTCGTTTGCTACATAGTGCCATTTCTCTTCGTTCATATCCGAATAATTAAAGTCATTAAATAACTCTTCCCATGTTTTATATTCTATTCCGAAATACTGCTTACATAAAGGCTTCAAACCTTTTTGTCCTTCCTGAAGTGAACAGGCTAAAAGAAAGGTATCAGCAACAGGGTTAGGATAACTTCCGTATTGTTTTAGACACTCTCCCAAATCAAATTGAATATTATGCCCGACAACATTCCACATTCCCCAACATTCTGTTAATTTATTTATTTGAGGATCATCACCATAGAAAATAAAAGACTGTTCTGCTATAGGAGAATAAATTTGAATAAAATGAATTGTCCCATCTTGGTTGGTCTCTGTATCAAAACCTAAAGTGTCTGATACAGAGTTCAGATGATTAATAATCTGGTCTATATTATCACTGGTTACTACTGTGTAAGGTATGTTTTGTAACATGGTGTGTAACTCCAAAAATAAAATACACACTCTATTCTCACCATTGAACAGAGTGAAAATAGAGTGTGTAAGAAACAAACCTAAATATTAATTACCATAGTTGCTATACCAATAAAGGCATTCAAAGGAATCCCTGGGATTATAACTTCTCCATATAGGTTTATTTTTATTACCAAATCTACACATCAAATACATAGAAACATCTTTCCCAGAATTTACAAAACTTTGAAAACAAGATTGAGCATCCATAAGAGTATTATAAAATTTCTTTTGTGTGCCTGTAACAACTAAAAAACCAACATCACTAACATCCCATTTTTTTGAATGATATTTTCTATTCATGCTATTCACCAGAGCCTGCAACAACTCTTCATTTGTGGTTGTATATCCCCACTTGTTTGTAAGATATTGATCCATGTCTTCCCTCCTTTTAGTTGTTATGGTGAAGGTGTTAAGAATAACTCAACACCATGCTGATATTTTTTCAAAAAACTTTGATCTCTCTTTACCTGTAGCATTGATGCTACACACCTTATGATACCTTCCTGTTTCCCCTATATCTTTATATGAACCTTTATCAGACTGCTGATAAATCAAATATGACTTCTTCAAATCTGAAAGTCTCTCCACACCTTCATCTTTAGAAATAGAAAGTAGAATATCCCTCATGGAGAATGCTGGAAAACAATAACAGAATTTATTGTCCGAAAAAACTTCCACATTCAGTACTTTTACCATACCTACCTCCAAGAATACCTAACCACAAAGGACACTCAACTCTTCTTCTGAAAAAGAAAAGTCTTTTAGCACTTTTTTCACAAGATTTAAATCTAAACCCACACCCTCCCCATCATCCAGGGAAGTGAGATTTATCACACTGATACCATACAAAGGGTAGGATAGACTACCTTCCCTATATGCCCTCTCCCAATACTGGTTAATAGGAGAATCATTTAACCTTCCTTCATCATCTAAATAACAATCCACAGAAACTTTATCATCCTCATAAAGACTAACTAGTGTGAAACACCGACAGCCTATAATAGGATAATAAGACCTGTAATCCTCTATATCTGTAATATAAAGTTTTTCACTCAAAAGAGTGGGAATAACTATAGCTTTAATGGACATGTGAAGACCTCCTCTTGTTCCGTGTACCACAATTACCTGTAGGCTTCGTACTATAACGATAACCAAAACATTCAGTAAGACCTGTCACATAATCACTGTATTCATCCCGATCATACGACAAAGAATAATCATCTAAAGTATTGGATTCTCTACGGAAACCCTCATCCGAATAAAAATCCCTCGAAACACCCTCAGAAAAATACTCGAAAAACATAAGACCTCCTTTGGTCACACCCTAAACCTCATAGGATACCTTGAGCAAAACTCCCTGCTCAAGACAAGACGCCTTATAGCACAGAGAAAGTCAAATGTCAAGAAAAATTTTTGAAAAAAAACACCATTAAGTAAGGCTACCTAATGGTGTTACACCCACCTACATCTACCCACAGTGTTGGTGGGTAGGAGAGGAAAAATAAATTAATCTAAAATCTCGAAAATACCGTCCTCACCTAACATGGATTTATTCTTTAGGGCTTCTTTAATGGTTGGATTATTTATAATTCTGTTACTAAACTTTCCATCTTATCTCTCCTGTCTTAAATAATAAAACAGCACTCATTTATTGAATGGTAAATTATTATATAAAATACACATAAAATGACTTTTGTGCATCCTTAGATGTAAGGATATTCAACTTAACCCATGGTGATGTCCTAGTCACCCATTCAAACACTGGGGAAATCACTAAGGAGCTAATTTTATATGTTCTATTATTCAGAATAGTAGAAAGTTTGATACCTCCATGACGACGAAGGGGCTTATTATCATATTTCTCTTCTACTACAATTATATCTTTAGCACCTAAATGTTCCTGTATAATTTCCGTAATAGCATTTACAACATATGCTACATCTCTTATGCTACTATCCTCTAACGGAATTTGCATTATACCAGTCTTGTCTGTACTCACACTACCATAAAGAGAACTGAGAATATTCTTAATAGACTCAGTCACGGCAACACTATCATAATCAATAACGTTATTGATTAAATCTATAAAAGACGGTAAATCTTTTGGTACAGTAGATTGTACAATTCTAGGATTTTCATAATTTGCTATAACACTAATCTTAGAAGAAACACCAGACTTCTTTACTAACTCCAGAGATTTTAGCAAAGTTGTATAATAAGACTGTGATGTATAATAAGACTGTGATGATATAGAGGAGAATTTACGATAAATCTCACTTTCTATTATAAAAATATTTACTCCCTGCAATACCAATTTTAAGTTTTCTACAGGAGAAAATGCTATCTCTTCTTTTTCTGTAAAAGACGGCTCTCTATAATCCATAGCAGCATAGGGACTAGTTTTTATATTTTCTGAAAGTGTATCACCATCTATAACCATCTGAAAAATAATGGGACTTCCATATACGGTATCTACAAGCAGACCTTTATCACGTGTAAAAGATATGGTTTCCTTTCCTTTTACATTATTTGCATTTGAACTTGGTGTTATAGAATTATTCTTTATATTATATATAAAGGATTTAGGTGTACAAATATGGTAAAGAGTCCCTACCTGCTTTGCTTCTTTTACAATTCTTTTTTATCGTAACATAACCGCCACCTCTTTAAAAAATAGAAAGAATTAAACATTAGATTAGATAAAAGAAAAGGCGATATGGTGGAATAACCATATCGCCTAAAATAGAATCAAGTACTGAATTTATTATTCTGTAATCTCAAAGATACCGTCGTCTGTCTGAACAAAGCTACCTTCTATCCGAATATCACGACCAAACTTTTCATAATCAAAGTAACGTTCCATATTTTCCTTACCTACACCTTCCCATCCTAAGTCATCTACAATAGCTTCCCCAATCTCTTCATCACTGGCATCTTCATCACCGCACCAATATTCCCCTGCGGTTTCAGGCATATCATCACCATCCTGATAATATTCTAAACGAACATCACGACCAAATGCTTCATAATCAAAATAAGATTCAGGATGACTTACTTCACTTAAATCACCATAAAGATTATCTATATAATAATAACCAATTTCCTCATCCATTTTATTAGAGAGAGATTCATCACTAATCTTTATAACTTCATTATTGTCTACTAAATCTAAAGAACGGCGGAAATCATCAGCAGTATATTCCATAGCTGCCTTAAACTCTTCTTCCATATCATTATCAACAACACTCTCAAGAGCTTCTGCAAATTCATTTACATCATCGAAACTTTCATATTCACCTAGACCATCTGTACTTACCCAATCATAATCTGTATCCCAATCAGTAAAGAACCACTCATCATAAACAACACCATCTTTATTAGGCTCACTACTAACACCAATTTTTTTCAAAGCATTATTAAAAGTCTTCTCGTCACATGGAAAAGAGACCCAGACATAATCTAAAGTACCTTCATTATATTTACCAAGATTTGTTAAAGCCCCACGCAAAACCTTTTTAGAAGAAGAACTCTCAAACCTTCTATTTAATTTACTTTCTCTTTTTAGCTTTATCATATCTACAAACCTCCTATAAAGGATAAAATTAAAACCACACCTATTTTAGATATTTATCAACTTCAAGCGAGAAAACCAACGGGCTGAAAGCAAATAATTTAGTTTCTCTTTTTAGCTTTATCATATCTACAAACCTCCTATAAAGGATAAAATTAAAACCACACCTATTTTAGATATTTATCAACTTCAAGCGAGAAAACCAACGGGCTGAAAGCAAATAATTTAGTTTTTTGTAACACATAATAGCTGATTCCTCCTCGCTGATATTCTTTTGCATAAACTTAATTTTGGTGTCTTGTATCCTTTAGGTAGATTACTAAATTCTACCTTTTAGTAGACTGCTTATCGGTACTACTTTTGCCCCACCACAGAAACATTGACACCTTGCTTGGTACCCTTTCTTTTTTCCATCTTTATTTAAATAATTTTCTACCAAAGTGTTTACCAACTAATTCCTCTCTCCACTCTTCTAAATTTTTACGGTTCCTCATAAAACACCTAAATAATAAAAAACCCCACAATATAACCTTTAAAATTATACTGTGGGGTCGAGCCTGCACTAAACTAACAAATAGCCGCTCCTACCTGTTAGACAACTGGCTTAAATATGTCATCTAAATCCTGCTCTACACTAAGTGCATTTGCACTGGTAGGAGCTGGCGTAGAAAGACCTAACAACTCCTCTATCTTCTCTGACGTATATACCTTACCTACAGCCGAAAGATAACGATCACCATTCTGCTTCATATATTCCTGAATATAGTTTCGATTGTTCGGATTATTCATCCATAAACAGTTACCTGCCTCAAGTAACTGTGTTTTCGGGAACTTATCACTCCCAGGAATCAATGAACCTAGAAAGTCAAACTGTGTTAGGTCTCCCTTTAACTCATAAAGTGAACACAGATAGTTATACATATCTTTATTAGCCATCAACATCTTAACTTGGATTTTATCAGATAGTGGTTTTCCCTTGTCCGAACAGTCTATGTAATGAATAATGGGATATGTGTAAACTATTGCAGGTGCTTTATCGAAATACTTATCATTTACACCATCAGACAAGACATATCCAAGGTCTGGGTGATAGTGTCTTTTTACTATTACCACATCGGAGGTGAGAATAGCGAAACGTTGTTGTCTATTAGCTTCAAATTTAAGTCTTTCAAATGGATACTGTGTAATTGTAGTTCCTGTTTTAGCAACGATTACGTACTGATTTAATTCACTAGAGAGGTTAAGAGAGGAAATGTCAAAAGCGGGTGATTTAGTAGCAATAGCGTTTTCCATAATGAGTTTCCTTTAAAGTAGGTGTTCTAAGTAAAAGAAAAAAAGTAAGGTGTAAAAGAAAAGTAAGGTGTAAAAGAAAAGTAAGGGTTAAATTGAATTAAGTTTTAGTTTCAAACAAGCATAGGCAGAAGTTCTCCAGATAGAAGTAAGAATGGTAATAGAAGTAGGAAACTGTGGGACGTTGTTTCCTACAAAATTCTTGTAGCAGAAATGAGGGTACGGATCAAGAGAAAAAGAAAAATTTTTTAGAGTTCGTTATTGAAGTAAATGGTGTCATCAAACTCTTCAAACCCATTCTTATCAAAAGAACCTAGGATTTGAAGTGTGTTTGCATCTACAATAGTTATACACTGTGACTTTCCCTCATCAATTAGTTTTTTTGCTTGCTGTTTTATGTTGGGTAGAGAGTCAACAGTGGAATCTACTATTTGTGTTTTCTCCCCATAATTTAACACTAAAAAATAAGTATCTGGTTTATAGGAAGGTACAAAAGAATATCTTGAATTTCGAGAGTATATCTTTTGCTCTAAACAGAGTTGATCAATATCTCTCCAATCTGAAAAGAAATATTTTTTAGAATGTAAAAATATTGAATTTTTCAGAATACAAATCTCTGGCTTTTTAATAGGGTCAAAAGATACCGAAAGTCCTAAATCTTCAAAGTATTCCTTAATATTCTCTCTACTATGATAAAACATATCTTTTAATGTAATATCAAACCCAACAGATCGTAAAGCCTGTAAAACAACAAGACAATTTGGTGCTACGTGAGGATAATTCATAGCACATAAAGAAAGTCGTATACTAGACATAAGACAAACTCCTTATTATCACTAGTATCAGTGAACTACCAATAGGACATTTAGATTATTGGTAGTTCACTGATAGTGTGTACTAGAAAGGCATATTCACACCAGGTGAGTATTCTACAGGTTCTGCATCCATATTGACAGACTCATAAGGATGGTCTTCATTAAGGTTAAAATTCCTGCGGTTAGAACATCTCTTCTTTTCTTTCTCTTCTGGTGACACTATAGGATTTTTCCTAGGACGACCACACCTCTTTTTAGGTGTTTCTGTAGAATTAGTGTTCTGTGTACTTTCTTGAGTGTCATTATTATCACTAGGTTTAGGTGTTTCGTTATTCTGAGAATTATTATCTTCTACAGGATTTTTCCTAGGACGACCGCGCCTCTTTTTAGGTGTTTCTGTAACCCCTGAATCAGCACTTACACTGGCTGTGTTGTCAACAATCGGATCTTCTACAACAAGCTGCGCATTATGTACAGCCTGCTCTGTAGCAACCTGCTCAAAAGAATTTACACCTGCTTTTTCACTTTCTACAGGGTTTTTCCTTTGGCGTCCACGCCTCTTTTTAACAGGTTCTTCAACTACTTTATTCTCTTCTTCAACTACTGTTTTATTCTCTTCTTCATCGATTACTGTTTTATTCTCTTCTTCAACTACTTTATTCTCTTCATCGATTACTTTATTCTCTTCTTCAACTACAACTTTTTTAGGACGGCCACGTCTTTTTTTAGGTATTTCTGTAGATTCTGGTTTATCACTATTATCCACGAGGGAGTCTATATTATGAATTTGTATATTTTCAAACTCACCGACCTCATCAATCATAGTTTTCTTTTCTTTAACTACAGACAATCCTAAAATAGGATCCATTACTACTTTATCAGTAGTATCTATGCACGCCTCTTTATCTTTAGAAGAACATTCTACTTTTTTATTTTCCTGATTTGACTCTAGTATTGGTGAATTAAAAATAGTATCTATTTCCTCTGACATACTCTCTGTAGAATCCACAGACACCTTTTTTTCTACAGGTGTTTCTGTTTTAGGGAATGGTAGAGTATATAGTTCTGTCCATTCAGGTAATTCTTCTTTAGGAATAAGGCGTGTAGTAAAGTCTGGCAATTCAATACGTACTTGTTTCTTACATGTGCGCAACACACGGAGGTATTTCTTTTCTATAGGATTTGAATCTTGGTTACCAACCTGTTCCCACTCAGACAAAACCTCTTCTTTAGGAACGGAAATAAAAGAATGATCCAGTAATTCTAACCTATAGTTATTTTTCCCACGATGTTTGATATTAAGATACTTTTTCTCTGTTATAGTTTTAATATCTGTGTCTGTATTATTAACACAAACCCAATTTGGGAAATCAGAAACAGGAATTTTATAAAAAGAATGATCTGGTAATTCTACACCAACATTAAATTTACCAGTGCGTCGTACACGTAAATATTCTTTTTGTTTTGGGCTGTTGTCAGCAACTTCCCACTGCGATATTTCTTCTTTAGGGATTTTAATAAGGGAATGATCGGGTAATTCCAAAACATAGTTGATTTTACCCTTACATTTAATACGAATACATTTCTTTTCTATATTATCCATAATTCCCACTCCAGGCTGATTAGAATCTTCCACTTGTTCCCAGTTAGGAAGATCATCTATTGAAACTGTTGTTTTTGTATAGTCAGGAAGGATTAAACACACATTATATTTCCCTGTACGTCTAATCCTAAGATACTTCTTTTCTTTTACCTCTGTAGCTTTTACCTTATGTTTGTCTTTATCAGATGCTGGTAAAGTATCATTAGCCATTAAATGGACTAATTCCCACAAAGGTAGTTGATCATTAGGAACAACTGTCGTTGTCTGATCTGGTAGCTCTACACGAGTATTATTGGATCCTCGATGTGCTATTTTTAAAGACTTTGGCATAAAAGCTCCAAATTAAAAGAAAATCACCTACATTGGAGACATGATAAAATAAGAAATTTATTTTATCATGTCTCCAATGTTTAAAATCGTTTAATATAGGTGGACAGGATTAAACCCTGTATAACGTCCCTTTGTTACAGATCGCATCCACTCTCCCAACACTTCAACACTCATATCATGCAATGAAGCAAGATAAATAAGTGCAATAATGTCAGCATCAACAACAAAAGGTGCCGCTTTAATATAATCAAAATAACAATTATATTTCTGACTCCACGAATGATCACTGATTGTAAAATTGTGTGTTAGTACTACTTCATAACGAACAGGATCTTCACCCTGCTCATACGTAATAAACCATTCACCAGGCTCCCCAAACTCTACTTTATAAATAGACCGTGGATGCGTGGAGATAAGATTTTGCTTAGCAAACAAAAGAAGGTGTGGGTTCTTAGAAATTTGAAAACCCACAAACTGATGGAAAAAAGACCTTTTAACAGGATCTGGATCTCCACCAACTGGAATAGATGTGTCAGGATAATTGTTTACAACTTTGCTTGTTTCAGCCATTTTCTTTTCCTTTTGTAAAATTTATAACCAAACATTACAGCCAAGATAAATAAACATCTGACTGCACACAAAAAATCAACTCATAAAGAGTATTGCTAAAAACACGATACAGACAAAAGCAACCTCTTTTCTAAATCTTTCTTTTTCATAACTACACCATTGTCCTAAAATTTTGTAAAGGTTGGACACCAAAGTCAGAAAGAGTTTTCTCCCTGACTCTATTTTAGATAATAACACAATAAAAAATAAATGCAAGAAAAATCTACAGAAAATTTTATCTGTGTTGAGCTAAACTCACCACAGTGATTTTCTTAATTCTACTTCATCTAAAATTTCACACCCAGAGGGATTTTTGTCTGGACGCCAGCATTGTATGATTGGCTGAATTAAAGTTAGCTTTCGTACATTAAAAGAAGAGGCATTTAGTGTTGCTACCTTACCTAAAAAAGAAGGGTTTAATGTAACCTTACCACCAATATAACTAGTGGCCATCTTTTTTAATTCCTCAGAAAGTGTTGTACAATATGCTATTTTCTGTTCAATAACTGTAGTATCTCTTTTTTGTATCTTACAAGAAAAAATCAGACCTTCAACTAAACTAGAGTCTTTTTCTGGTGGGATAAATCCTGTAACCCAAGCATCAATATCCTTATCAAAACCACAACAAAAAGAAGGTTTTAATTTAACCATATCATCCGTGCGTGATGTCTTGGCTGAATATGGTGCATTAATACTTTTAAATAACACCCCTTCTTTTTGTTTTACTATAATATCTGAATAAAACTCTAACTTATGCTCTTTAATCACAGCATTCAAATCACACAAAAACCCAGCATTCTTTAATTTCCTTGTAAGAGTCTCAGCATGAGTGTGACGCTCATACCAAGGAAGATTCATTATATTTTCTTTATCAAAAAGACAATCAAAAACAACAAATTTTAATGGGTATTGTCTTTGTAAATATTTAGACTCTAAAGGATTTAAAGACAGTAATGATGTTATTGTTTGAGAAGGTGAAGTACAAAGATACCCTCTGTACTTCAACATAGTCATTATATGTGCATTTGTAATTACTAATTCACTGTCCAAGATAAAACTGGTAGGGTACTTAAATTCAGACAATGTTAAATATATAGAATCTTTATAACTTTGTGGTAAAAAGGTTTTTATAGAATTATCCCGAGAATAAAAATCAAATGAATGTGTCTGTGCATCATAAAAAATAAGACACCTAAAACCATCAATTTTCTCTTCTACAACATATTCATCAGACTCCCACAACATCTCTTTAATAATAGGTTTACATAACTGATACCTTTTACACAACATAGGACTCTGTATAGAGTCTAACATAAATCTTAAAGACCAAGGTATATTTTCAAAAGAACCATATAAAGTATCTACCCAATATTTTCTTAAAGAAAGAACATAGTCATCCTTATGCTCTTTCTTTCCTTTAATAACTACGGGAAGATTTAAAGTTTCACACAGCTCTTTTAGCTGTCCTAAAGTATATTGAATTTCTATAGCCATGTACTATTCCACAAAATGTTATTAAAAATGTCGTATCTCTTCCAAATAATACGGTTTTGTTTTCGTATGTATAGAATATATTGTTATTTCTTTTCCTAAAACCTTCACAGCCTTAATGCAATCATCTAAAGAAGCATAGAAATTAGGTAGTTTTCTAACCTATCATAACAAAACATTATTATCACTCCTATATAATGAATAATCAACCTCATCAGGATCATAATTCACAAAATTCTGATAATTATAGGCATATAGAAAATCAGAATATCCCTCAACTTCCCTCACCTTCTTTAAAGATACCTGCTCAAATTTATTCTTATCAGAATTATACCTCACAAACTCTATATTTACATAGGAAGTCATCCATATTGGAATAATATTATCCACTACCTCACTCAGTGCATCTTCTGTATCTATATCTGCACTCTTATTAAAAACAGAAGTTGTACACAAACCTAAACTAAATAAAGATTCAGGAATAGGATCTATATAGTTCCTAAAACACCCCTTATTTGGATACACTATTTCATATATATCGTACAATTCTTTGGGTAATATCTTATTCAACTTCTTTCTAACACGAGAATAGAGTTTGGGGAAATTCTTTTTGTTAAATAGCTGCCATTTTCCACTATCATTTCTCAGAATAGTTCCTATATGTTTCCTGCCAAACAAAACAATATGTGGTTTTATTATGTCTAATTCTTCTTTAGAAAAAAGGTTATAATAAATAGCATATAGTTACATTTAGTATATAAAATTATTCGTAACTAAATGTTTTGTAGATAAATCTACTGGCATACTACACACCTCTATCCCATATCCATTAAAGGCATTTGGGATTTCTTTTCTTAATATATTCAATGCACCATTTAGATCTGCATTTATTAGTCTGCCGTTGTTTGATCTAAATAGACCTCTCTTTATCCTCTTACCCATATATGTTTCATGTTTACATATTTCCTCACTGTCTAAAAAGGAACATTTGCTTGTATAACTTTCTTCTCGTTGTACAACTTCTATTCCTTCTAACTGTGATTTGTATGTAACCATCTGAATAAACATACTGAATGGTACCTGGACAAAATTTTGATTATTCTTTTTACCTAAATTAATGTCTTGTTTCCAATCTTTATTATGTCCAATCACAACCTTTGAAACATTATTGGAAACTAAATGATTCACTAACTTTCGGCTCTCTTTGTGTAAATAATCTTTTATTTTTGTATAACGCTTATAGGATAAAGTATTTAGTTTAGCTGAATTTACATTTCTATTCTTACACACCTCCTGTCTTGATTTTAATCTAGCTAAAATTTTATTATAATACTGATTTATAGCCTTGAGTGGTCTACCATTTATAAATACTGATTTTATTTTATTCCCACCTATCATAGCAAGGTTATTTAACCCTATATCTATCCCCACATAGCTACCTGTATCTATATATTCTTTTTCCTCCTTATTATAAATAATCTCTAAAACGAAATACACGTTTTCTGGAGTAATACGTACCTGATGTATATTTTTAAGGGATGTTTTAATTTTATTCTTACATCCACTTAGTTTCAGATAACCTTTATCTAATTCCTTAATAGAAATAGCTTGTTTGGTAAATGTTAGTAGATTTCTCCCATCTTTTTTCAAGTATTTAGGAATAGAAACTTTATGTTTTATTTTCTTTGACTTCAGAGAACCAAAGAAAGATTTGAAATCATGATCTACTTGTTTAAGTACCTGCTGAGCTACTTTTGCAGGTAAAGATATATAATCTACCTGTTTCTCATTAGCTAATTGTTTTGCTAATTCTTCATATCTTAGGTATTTTTTATACTGAAAATAAAACTGTCGTACCCTATATAAAGTCTGATTATACAAATTTTTAGACTGGAAGGACATACGGTCTAACTCTTTGAATAAAGAGTTAGACTTTTTGATAATATGTCTTTCTGTTAATAACATTATTTTATTCCTTTTCAATATCTCTAATAGCTTCTCTAACTTTAATTTTTAATCTTTTGCTTCTTCTAAGACCATAAATCCTAGCAGAAAAGCAATGAATTATAGAAATTAAATCTTGTGTAATATCCTCATCATCTTCTTTAGATTCATTTATAACCTCAATTTTACCACCAGTTAAAATTTGAATATAATTAAATCCAAATCTTGTAAGACGATCCTTATGTTCTACAATAATCTTGTCATATTTATTTTCTTTCAATACTTGAGAAAGTAATTTACGATTATCATTTAGACCAGAACCAAATTCTTTTATTACTTGTTTTATCTTATATCCTTTAGCTATAGCATATTCTTCTAATCGTTTAGCTTGGTTTTCTAAGAGATCTTTATTTTGAGAGGAACTGGTTCTAGCATATAGAATAACTCCATAATTAGTAATATTTTCAGTTTTTTCAGGAACAATAACTGTTCCTGATGGAAGTTGGTATGCCCCTTCTATAGAACCCGCCTTAAACCAATTCCACGCTGTTTTATAAGTAACACCTAAACTTTTAGCATAATCTGATAATTTCATTATGAACTCCATTAATACAGCTATTTAATAAATTACATAACTGTATCTATTATGTAGATAGAAACAAGAAAATGAAATTATATATTTTATCATATTTTTCTATAAAAATAATAATTAGTTATTATACCAAAATATCTGGTCTGTCCTTCTCTATTTCTGATTCTAATGTGTTCTTTAAAATAAACATAATAAATCTCCTTTAATATTTAACCCCCACATTTCTCATCTGTAGGAAATATGGGGTTAAACATTTTAATACCTATGAAGCTCGTTTCCCCACTCATCAACAACAATATGTCTACCATTACGATTATATCCACCAAACACTAAAGGAATAGGCTGTTTAGGTCTCTGTCTCTCTTCTTCTAATTCTTTATTATATCTCTCATTGACTACCAACATCAAAGACTCGACAATATGAATAAACAAATCAGACCTATCATACTGCTGAAATATATCCTCCACTCTCATATAGTAAGAAGTTTCTATCCCTAAATAAAAGGAAAGATTGTTAGACACCCCTTCTATTCTGTCTAAAATCTCCTCATCAGTACAAGCATTCAAAGATATACCAGAGACATAATCTTCTTTACAAAGGTGAGATCCTGATTTTGGACTCTTATAATAGCTAAAATGTAAATCGAAATCTTTAAGTTTAATATCAAAAGATTTCTTTTCCTTAATACTACCTTCCTTAATTAAAAACTCCCTAATCTCCCTATATGGAATCCTACGGCTACTCCTAGCTTTCTGTTTAAGCATCTGATATAAAGAATCACTCAAACACTCTTCAATAGGTTTTAAAAGCTCATAAGTAGGTACACTAAGTATAATCCCACCATTCACACGAAGTTTAATAAAATCATTAAAGGTAGTGTCGAAAAAATAAGAATACTTGTTTGATTTTCGGAGAGTAAGATCAAACAGAGCATACTGAAAATTATCTGCAAGATGCTTGGAATAATTCTTGTTCATAACCACTACCTCCAAAAATAGACTGCCTACACCTAGTAAGCCTAACTCAAACAAAGTCTTAAGTGAACCTCTCACTTAAGACATACCCATTATAGCACAACAAAACATCAAAGTCAAGACTTTTTCAAGAAAAATAAAAATTTATGGTCTTGATGTAGGTGTAAGTAGATGTATTTTTAATAGTGTTAAATCTTTTAGAAATCCTGTAGTGCAGTGATTACAGGATTTCTAAAAGGGGTGGTAATAGAGCATTTATTCCAAGATGAGGTCTTTTAACTGGTCTTGTAAATCTTCAACCATACGGCTTAGAGTTTTCTTTCCCTCAATTGTATTTTCAAACTCTATAGCTTTTTCTAAAGAGAAGATATTTCCTTCAAACCGTTTAATTCTATTTCTCCGTGTCTCATACACTTCTGCTCGGATAGAATGTCTACGGCGTTCTGTAATATCCTTACTAAAGGACAGATCAATTAAATCCTTCATTCTTTCAATGCCCTGATACCCAAAGTTTTCTACCAAGTACTGATTTAAGACATGATTCAAATTTTCATGTGCATCTGCCAGGACATCATCATTTACACCTGATGGATTACCATCAAAGAAAGGAATTTGGAATTTAAATGCTTTCTTTGAATGTGATTTCACTGAAGTAAAGAAATCATCAGCATCAGACATATCTTCAATTCTATTTCTACTATACTTCGGGACATACGGAGAATCTTTACCTGCTCCCTTCTCATAATAGGTTGCATCACAATAACCATCCCTACAAATAGCAAAAATAAAAGATTCTTGATCAAAGCGAGACGATAATTTCATCATCTCAGTTAGTGAGATATTAATAACAAATAAGGAATTCTCTTTAGAGCCATATTTCCCTTTCACAGGAATATACTCAAGACCTAAAGATCTTATAGCCTGACGTAATTGTACCATCACATCACGATTTAAATTTGACGGGTACTTGTTACCCATAGGATTCTCTGCTGTAAGAATACCCCAGGTGTGTACAAGATTATCCTTTCCATACAAAGAACTTTGTAGCTTTTTCACCTGCCAAGATTTTGCTTCATTTATCATCTCTATCTCTCCTTTAATTACCCTCTTTAACTAAACCTACAGTCCATACTTTATTTTTTATTTCCCAATAGAGACTGTAGGTTTAACACTATCTTTAGATATTTCTTAACCTCATGCAGTAAGAGACTGGGCATCCTCTACAATGTCACCAAACTTACATCTTATTAAAGACGTTTGTTTTTCTCCCCTGTAATCCTCATGGTCTTTTACTGTTCCTGTAACAGTGGTTTTAATACCTTCCCTATAAAGAGTATTTAACGGTTTTGATGTTTTCCATTTGAGAGTATTTCCCTCAGAATCTTTCATCAGAATAATATAACAAGAACCATAAAAAGAATCAAAACAAAGTCTTTTTGTAATAGTGACATTACTTGTAATTTTATCACCTACATTCCCAATATAATTACTAGACTCCGTTTTCACTTTTTTACTAACAGTAGCCTTTCTATAGGCTGGAATTAAACTAGCTAAAAATCCAAAATAACGTTCTGTACAAAATTCATTTTTACAAATCTGATAAAGATTAAATAGGTAACTAGAATTATTCTGTTCATCCTCATCAAGACTTAAAATCCAATTTATAGCATCCTCAGCCTCTTGCTCATCCTCTTTAGTAACATAAATATTATAACGATCCATGGTTTCCAAAATAAATTTCCAAGTGGCTTTTTCCACCTCTTGTGAAGAATGAAAACCATACTCACGAATCAAACTAGCGGCACAACTCACAACCTTTTTAACACTATACCCTCTATTTATATTGCCTAAAAGACCACGACCCTCAAACCATTCCTTGTCTAAATCATTTGCATTTTTCCCATCAAACTGCATGAATAAAAGATTGTTCTCTATGTACTCTGATAAGTCTGCTATACTCACAATCAAATTACCATCTAAACCACCACGAGTAAACTCCTTAACACAAGACGTACCAACAACCTTCCTATCTTTGGTAACCTCATTCTCTAAAACAACTACTGAACTACGATACACACTCTTATGACAGTGGTCACAATGAAAATCTGTGTTCTTGTACTCCTGAATCAATGAACCATTATCAAAGAAACACTGGAGAATACCATCCTTCCTCTGCACACAACCTAATACCCTCCAACCATCATAACAAAAATGACAGTCAATCTCTATCTTGGTAAAACTAAACATGTAAGTGGTCGAACCACTACCTGGAAAATTCTTAAAATGAACTGGATGCTCAAAAGGTTTTCCAACATTAAAAATAAATGGTACCCCAGCCTTTTTACACTTGTTGGCAACCCTGTTCACC
>JAEEGL012624360.1_pt1 | contig 76722 bp, 70 predicted proteins | sample 9134231 | NCBI WGS metagenome assembly JAEEGL01 (sample SAMN16246548, study PRJNA631951) | gut metagenome | biome: gut microbiome; feature: rumen; material: fiber-attached | host: Bos | place: Iran: Karaj | collected 2018-10 | reverse complement strand
GAGCGTATGCCGCTGCTTCGACGATGCCACCACCCAGATAGCCACACTCGGCATCAGGTTTGGCAGCAATACAGAGGCTGTGCAAAACCCCAACTCACCCAAGATAGTGCTCGACAACCGAGGCTTCGCCATGTACTTCAGCCGTAGCGTCATACCTTACTGCCGAGGCAAGGAGCCACAAGAGTGGGCTGACCACTTCCCCTACCTAAAGCACATAGGCATGTACGCTTATCGTCGCGAGGTGCTGAGAGAGGTCACCCTCCTACCCCAGTCGTCACTCGAGATAGCCGAGTCACTCGAACAACTGCGCTGGTTGCAGAACGGCTATCGCATCAAGGTTGGCGAAACCACCACCGAAACAATAGGAATAGATACACCAGAAGACTTAGCCAAAGCCAATGCACAACTCAATAACCAATAACCTCATAGCCCTGCTCAAGGCAGGCGCATTCAACGACACCTCGCAGCCGCTCGAACCCATGTCGCCCTACAAATGGCGAATGCTCTGCAAGGCAGCCGAAACACTCAACGTGCTCGGCTACGTGGCAATGGGAGCGCCCCAGCTGGGCAAAGAGCTCGATGTGGTACCCTTCCAGCGCGAATACCCCCTGACCGATGCCACACTCTTCAACCACTGGTCAGACAAGCACCTCATGGAAGTGCGCGAAGAAGAGATGAACGCCCCTGACACATCAGACGAAACCCTCCTCGTGCTCGACACCATCGTTGCCAACGCCCACGCACTCATCACCTCCAACGTGAGCATCGAGGGCATCATAGCACTCGGCAGACTGCTCAGACAGCAACTCGACAGCATCGATGCCAACAAACTCACCACATGGCTGCACACCATCGGACTGGTGCAAGTGGCTAACCTTGAAGCCAACATACTCATCGACTTCTGGGGCTTCAAACCCGAAGAAATACCCTTCTACCGCAAACCCTACCCAAAGGCAGGCAAACTATATCACCTCGCTCTGAGTAGGGCTCTCGAGAAAAACACCTTCAGCATGGCTACACGACTCAACATCGCCATGATTGAAACCATCTCCTATAACTTCATCAACGCCATCTCCACCGTCACGGATATAGAGGAATAAACATTTTAATAATCAGCGTGTTATACGATGATGAAAATGGTCTAATTGCCACTCTCTTCATGCAGGGAGATAGTCATAGTCTGTGAATTCATTTGGAGTGAGCCTTTGACACCAATGAATTTCATCCGATAAAAGAAAAGCTTACCAGTTATCGTCCTCATTACCTATGAGGCCATTCTTCACCGCTTCCTCTATTTTGTCCATTATGGCATTAGAGTAAGCGTGAGTCATCACGAGAGCCTTTGAGCATGTGCGTTTCTGCTGGTCCTTCTCCACGAAGGGATAGTGGCGCACTATCTCCCATTGCTCGTCATAGAGTCGGCGGTCCGTCTTGTCAGCATTCATACGTTTGCCGTCAGCATACACATCCTTGTTGCGGTTGTGGTCTTTGCTGTCCGTATTCGTCAATCCGCCCAGCCATCCGCCGCTTTCCACCTTCACCACGTCATAGTTCTGCACCGTATAGGTCACACGCACCTTGCCGTCCTTGATGTCAACCCTTATCACAGGCGTTATGCTCACTATGTAGCGATATAGCGTACCAGTGTGGTCGGCAATAGCATCCAGCGTTGACGATATGATTATGCATCCGTCCTCCTTGTCGTTCAGCGTTATCGCCTGCTTATCCTTAAACGTAGCCGTAGCCCAGTAGTTCAGCATCAGATACAGCTGCTGCTTCGTCTTGCCTGGAGCCTGGATCACCTCCTGATAAGTAAGCGACTCGTTCTTGTCAAACTTCATATCGCCCGCCAGCGTCATAGCAGCATCCACCCACTTATCGCCATAACGGTTCTTGGCATATCTCTCCAAGTCGGCAGCCTTCATCACCTGGGCATCCACAGTCAGCGATGCTCCGCATATTGCGAGCAGCATAGTCATCAGTAATGTCTTCATCATTCCATTCATTTATAGTAATATTGGGTGCAAAATTACGAACTTTTTCCTTTCCTCCAAATTTTAAGGGGAAATATCAGAGGCTCTCAGCCACTATCATGCGCTCTTCCTCTACTGTAGGATAAGAATAGGTAGGCACTCCTATTATCTTTTCTCCCAGAGCAGCAGAAATCTTGCATATCGTTGCCATGGTCAGGTTGTGAGTGCCAGAGAGCCAACGGCTCACCTCAGTTTCCGTCTTACCCATCAGTTGAGCAAACTCCTTCTGTGTCATTCCCTTCTTCTCCAATATTTCATAAATCCTATTGGCAATAGCCACAGATAATTCCATCTGCATCTTCATCTCTGGAGAAATTGTCTTACGTATTTCATCCATAATTCTGTTTGTCTTCATAATAACCTCTCTTTCTTATTCCTTAATATTAAAAGACAATTCACCCAACAGCTCAGTACCCCTGACTGTTATAATTCTGTCTTTTTCCCTTCTTTTCAGTTCTATATCTATCTTCTGCAGAGTCTTAACCTGTCGATGCAGGTTATCATCCTCCTGATAAGTAGCCGTATGTTTTAGTCCTCCATTACCTAAAATCAATATCTTCGCCTGTATATTCAGCAAATATAGTCGTAACGATGTCGTTTCCAGATGCGATGGCAGAGCCATTACCCTGTCATGCTTTGTTCCTTCATATCTGAAATGCCTATCCAGTGCCCCGTCACGCTTGATTATATCCAATCTATAAACCAACTGACGGACATCATCAGGATACTCATCCTTGAATGTCAACAAGAACTTTTCAAATTCCGAGTATTCCTCTCCTTCGAAGTGAGGCGAATAAAGACTTACCTTCTCTCCATCCTCCAACAACTCTATAAACAGGTTTCTTTCCATCTCTTTTCTATTTCTGCTGCAAAAATAAGCATAAAAGTTGATTCTTGCAAATTTTTAGGCAACAAAAATCAACTTTAAAGTTTATTTCCTCCAAATTTTAAGGGGGAATATAGATTTTTGAGCTGAAGGAACGTATACGTTCCTTCAAGTTCATTCATGAGTATGCACTATGCAGAGTCAGTACTTGAGAGGAACACTCACTTCTTATCTGTGTTCTAACTGTGTTCTACTAATTGTTGTCTTCAGCAAAATCTAGTTCTTCTACATCATCATCTGTTTCAAGCATTTGAATTGCTTCCTTATCATCATCTATATTACATACCTGCTGAATCTTTAAAAGAATAGTTTTACCTCGCGATGAAATAAATTCTTTGAAGTTATCATTCTTGGCTGCTATGAATGCATCCTCGTTAATAAAATGAGTTGCTAAACATGCTTGTATATTAGCATTTACCAATTCATAGTTGTTAAGATATACACTAGGATGCTTTGCGCTAATCTGTTGGTTTAAGCGCTTTGTAATGAAAGCAAAATTAAGTACAGAATTTGCTTCGTCTTGTGTAATAGCAAACTGATTTCTCAAAGCATAAGGGAAGAAATGGTGATTCTCCTTTGAATTAGAACGAGATGCGTTTGTCTTATCAAGCGTAACAAAATCGCCATTATCAAAGTCTTGTGGTCCATTGAGAGCCATCAAGCAGAGAACTCCATTCTTTATTACAGAACGCAGGTTCATCCTTACACGCACTAAGTCGTCAATGCTTAACTTAACAGCAAATCGGCGCGGATTCATAATACCTTTAGCCAAATCTTTTATCCATAGCACATCTTCATTCATTCTAGTTAACGTGGAACTAGAGTATCGCTGAGAGAAGGTAACTGTCCAGAACCAACCTGATATCAAATCCTTCACTCCTGCATTGACAAATTTCTCACCTGAAAGGAAGAAGTAGTGCTGAATAACTGCTAAGATACTATTGTAAGGAATAATAGATAACTGTTGTACACCAAGGTTCTTTACAAAGTCAATGGCCAAGCGAATACATTCCGTAGTATTCTGCCAGTTACTTTTACAATCGGCATTAGTAAGACTCAACTGATGCCTGTTGGTACAATCACCTGATATATTCAATGCAAGGGACTGAGTAAAGATTTCAGAGTCTAAAGAACCAAAAATCTTTATAACTGGGTCGTTATTGAACTCGGCTATCTTATTTCGCATATCAAAATCCTCAGACCACACTGATGCATGAACCAAGTCAAACAGAGAGAGGCGCTTTCCACCTTGATTGATACGTTCAAAGATAGTAACAACTTCGTCCAGTTCCATGTTCATGGATTTAATTATACTGACAGGATATGTACTCAACAATTCATGACAATCCTGAATCAGTTTACCAAAATCCATCTTACCTGTACTGAAATAATATTGCAAAAGATTACCGTACTCTTTATCATCATAAATTTTCCATACAGGAATATTGTTTGGTTCAGTCTTTAACTTGGGGACCTTAAAATGTTTCTTATCAAGGTTAAAACAAATCTTGCTATAATCAACATCATTTAATGTTTTACCTCTTAGAGCTACATACAGCGATGTTATTCTCTGCTGTCCATCAAGAATAAATGAGAACTTGCTAGCTTCTGGTTTCTTGGGAAAACCGAGTTCTGTGATATCACGACAGAATCCATCCATATTCATGTCTGTATCCCATAGAAAAAATGAACCTATCGGATATTGTTTGTATATGCTATTCAATAGACTGACAATCTTTGTTCTTTCCCACACATAAGCTCTCTGGAATCTAGGAATGCGCATGTTACCATTCTCCAATTCTTGAAATATCCTTGGAAGTGTCCAGTTATTGATTATCTCTATCTTTTGTCCCATCTACTTAAATTTGATTTTCACTAGTTTTAGTTTAACACTACAAAGGTAACAAAAACTTTTGATATAGCAAAATATTTCATTGAAAACTTACATAAAAAGGGAGTCGTGGTTTGCACTCCCTTTTTACATATCAATATTATGCGATTCTAACTTACCAATTCCCACTCTACCTCTACGGTATCATTCATTGACAAATCGTCAGGGGTGATATCGAGGCTACTGCTATCACATGCCATCGCCTCAGAATTAGAGTGGATGTTTCGTGCCTCAGAATATATATGTATCTCCTGATGACCGTAATTGATATTGATTACATTGCCCAGTTTGCAACCTGCTACCGCTGCCATTATCTCAGCCTTCTGTGTGGCATCTTTGACTGCCCGCTCCAGCATCTTCAGCTGGCAGGGGCGCTGGTCAAGAATGGTGTAGCCTATGCTTATCTGCGCACCAGGAATGAATTTGCCCACACCGCGCACAATCTTATTGATGAGAACTGGATTTATCTCCAAGTCCACCTTGAAACGCTGGTCGAGGTCGAAACCCGTCTTTATCTGACCTACATAGTGGTCATCGTCGTCATACTGACTGATGGTGTGGTCTGTTATGTCAAGGCGAATGGTCTTTGCCAACTTGCCGCTCTTCTTGTTGTATTCCAGTATCTTAGCCATCCAGTCAGCATTCTCCTTTGCCTGTTTATAGGCATCGTTGTAGGTTTTGAAAACGCTTTCTATCGTAACCTCAAGACGAGTCACATCTGGCACTACGTGAATACTACCTTTGCCCGTCACAGTTATTTTATTATTTGTTGCCATAGTCGTTACATTTTTAATTATTCTGCACGTTTGTTTCTCTTGATTTTTATTGTCAGGTATATCTGAGCCTCAGGATGGGCATCTGGATTTATCTTGCTGATGCGACACTCAAAGATGTCTGTCCATCCCATTTCAAGAATCGAGGCGATTGTTTCGTTCTCCGTTCTTGGTATGTAGCCTATGCAGTAATCCTCGTCCTCTTTCTCTTCATGATACATCACTGCAACTGCATCCATGTCATAACGATTTTCCAAATCACGCTGTAAATGCAGCACTGTTCCCACTTTCAGCTTGTCCCACACCTCATCTGCATCATGGTACTTGCGACCTGCCAGATGACAATCCATAAAATACTTCTTCTTTGCTTTCATAACTTTTCTGTTTTTTGGTTACACATCCAGTTTACGAGTGCAAAGTTAGTCTTAGGTTGTTTCAATTCATGGAACAGGCGAAAACTTTTTTTCATTTTTTGTATCTTTCCACAGCTTTTTTATGCCATTCCACCACCTCGTCAGCCAGGCTCTGCGGTTCCAAAACTTCAAGCCATTCTCCTCTGGATATGAGTTTGGTCATAAAATCTGATGTAGGTCTTAACTTCAATTCAAAGTCGGCATAATCCTCCGTAGTGTTTATCTCTTTTTGGGTAGGATGCAGAGGCAGGTCACGCATATAATAAGGTTCGTATCCATAGGCTCTCAGCACTATTCTCAGTATCGGAATCTTTTCATCAACCACTATGCCAAAACTATCCTTGAAGAAATCCTTCGCATCAAAATCCTTGTCCACCTTGAATTTCCTGGCGAGCAAATCAAGGCTCTCAATACGATCTAAAGAGAATGTTGCCAGATAGCCATTAGAGAGTTTTCCCACCATATACCAACGCTGTCTGAATAACTTTACACAATATGGTTCTACAGAGAATGTAGTGCTTGCAACAGCAGTATATCGTCTGTATGTTATCATGACAGCCCTGTTTTCCTTCATCGCCTTGATTATCTGGCGTAATAGTTCCCCACCTGAAGGAATATGCTCCAACAGAATACGCTCATGCAGGCTCTGACTCTCCTCCACTATATTACCCACACTGAGAGTTGAGAGCATCCAGTTCTGCACTGTGTCTTCATCCAGCACATGGTCATTGCTTATGTAATACTTGTTGCCATTCTTTTTGTCGCATTCTATTATTATACCAAAGATATCTTCTATGGCACACTTGTGACGGTAGAATGTTGTTCGAGAAATGTCAACACCATCGCTCATATCAGTCAGCAACCATCTTTTATTTATCTCTGCCAAACTTATCGCCTTAGCATGATAGATGGTGTTTACGAGCCAAATATATTCCTTAAATTTCGTATAGGTTGTCATGATTGCTCTCCTTATTTTTCTGGTTTTAGTTTAACACTACAAAATTACAAAAAATCTTTGGAATAACAAAGAAAAAACAAAGTTTTTTTGAGGGGGTGTCATTAATAGTGACACACCTATGTAGTCACGTTTCGTTACCCCATCAAATGGTGTCGCATTTAGAACCAGATACCTGTTTCAGGTATGTCGTTATCAAACAAAAGGTAAATAAAATAATAATTAAATTTTCTCCAAGAATTCTGAGTATTTTAGTATCGGTATTCCTGCATGTGACTCTAAATCTGTCAAATCTTTATCCCCACTAACTATATAATCAACTGGTATGCTCTCTGCTATTGAAAGCAGATATAAATCCTTAGGGTCACGAATGTCAGACTTTGCCTCTACTGTTATTTCTGCGATATGACAAACATCATATATCATTTCAAAGAAATAGTATCGTGTTTCTGGTGATATTAGATTCGTAAATTTTTCTCTTGATATTACCTCCCTGATTTCATTTAACTGTTCTTCGCAAGTATAAATCTCCACATCATGGTTACACATCACGTCTGATAGAGACGAGAGACGCCGTCCTATCATAAACGAAATCCAAAGATTGCTATCTAACAGAACCTTCATTTGCCTTTACGTACAGCATTAATCTCTGCCTGGATCTCATCATCCGTCATCAGCGGAGATTTAGGACATGATTTAATAAACCTGTCAACTGACTCACGTCTGAAGCGTATGGTCCATCCCATTCGTTGCACTAGTGTCTCAACGAATTCCTTATCTTTTGTGGGGATTGTTAATACAAAATCTTCCATAAATAAACCTGTTCCTTATTATTACATCTGCAAAATTAAGAAAAACTTTCGAAATTGCAAAAAGATTTATCAAAAAGATTTACAACAAGGGGTATGAATAATGTTCATGCGCCATCAAAGGGTGTCACGTTTCGTTACTCCCTTGCAAGGGGTGTCGCGTTTTGCGACGGTGCCTTAATGAAAAGACCACGGATAACACCTGCCCCCTGACGGGGAAGTAATAAGTAAAAAGTAATAAGTAAAAAGTAATAAGTAAAAGATCACGGATGGACATGGAAGGAGGCTGACGCCTACGAAAACGAAACGCCCTGAAGGGCTACGAAGACGAAGACAAAGGATAGAATAAGGACAAAAGAGAATAGATTATAAAGACAACAAGGACAACAAAAAACAACATCGGCTACATCAAAAGGTAACTTTGGTAAACAAAGTAAACAAGGTCAACAAAGTCAACCATGATATTTTTCTGGAGAGGTTGACAGAAAAAGTTTGACAAAGTTGACAAGGTTGACTTCAAATTGTAGAAAATGTAGAAATTGTAACTTTTGTAGAAATGGTTAACAAGGTTAACAAGGTTAACTTCCTGTTTTTTGAGTCTGAGAGATTTGACTGAGATTAAGAGATAAATAAAGAAGAGGGGGAACTATATAAAAAATATAATTTATTATATTTTTTATATTAAAGGGGTATTATTATATAATATATATACGTGCGCGAGCATGCAAGTTCGGTTGACTTTGTTGACTTTGTTGACTTTGTTTACCTTGTTTACTTTGTTTACAAAAGTTACAAAAGTTACAATTTTTACATTTTCTACATTTTCTACAAAATCACGATGTTCACTTTGTTCACCTTGTTCACCAAAAACATCAAGTTAACCTTGTTAACCTTGTTAACCTTTTTGCGCCTGGTAATTGCCTGAAATGTTAAAAACTGCCCTGCACAAAAGGGCAAAAGTGTGCAAAAACGGCTTTTCTGAGAGGAAAAGTGATTTTTCCTGCAACAGACTGTAGTTCAGTGGGTTACGTAATACGTAACCATACAGAACGGAGAGGAAAACGGGGCAAAGATAAAAGCTATGCTTTTAGCGCTAAATGTAATGCTTTTAGCGATAGAAGTAATGCTTTTATACCCTAAAAGTAATGCCTCTATAGAGGGGATGGGCTTAAATGTTAAAAACTACCCTAAAATTGCATAGGTCAAGGTAATTTATTACCTTTGCATTAGTTTATGAGATTAGTAGAATACATATTGGCGTGGGGAGTGCTGGTGATGAGTCTGGCGGCTTGTTCTGGCAAGGATGGCGATGAGGCTGAGAAGGCTACTTCGGCTAAGGCTGTGAGAGTGGCTATAGTGGAGGTGGATGAGTGTCTGCCACTGGTGGTGGCTGAGCACCTGGGACTGCTTGACTCTCTGCACGCTGACGTGAGACTGATAAGGAAGGGTTCGATAGCTGAATGCCGACAGGCTGTGGAGAGGGGCGAGGCTGACGTTTGTGTGAATGACGAGGCGATAGATTTCAAGCTGGTAACATCGAAGAAGGCAAGAATCAAGCGCATCAGCCAGTTGAATGACAAGGTGATAGCGACTGACAAGGAGGGACACTCCTACGACCTGGCTCGCATGGCGGTGGACTCGCTGATGAATGCCAAGCAGCCTGTGTTCATCATTCAGGTGGAGGACCTGAAGGTGCGACTGAAGATGCTGACGACGGGCAATGTGGATGCAGCGATGCTGCCTGAGCCTTATGCGACGATGGCAGTGAAGCAAGGAGCCTATTCGCTGAACCTGCGATTCAGCGAAACGAAACGCGAGCAAAGCTCGCTACGAAACGGCGCAAGCGCCTACGATACGCAACCAGAGGTTGCTACGAAACGCGAGCAAGGCTCGCTACGGAAGGGGGATGGAAATTGGAACGATATCGTTAACGTAGCGAAGCTGAAGGAGCCACTGAGGATAGCTCAGGACTCGATTAGAAGATTTGGCAAGGAAAATTACGAATGGATATGGAAGTGAATACGATATACCTGATAGAAAACGGACAGATAATAGATGCGATAAACGCTCTGGCAGTGACTGCGGCGAAGTATCCTAACGAGAACTTTGCCGAGAGGCTGGAGATGCTGAGAACGGAGTTTCAGATGCTGCGCGACTACTTTGTGAGGGGTGTGAACGACCCTAAGCGAGGCGAGATATTCAGAGGCATCAAGGGCAAGCTGAGCAATCTGGATTATGACATACAGGTGTGTGAGCAGCTGAGGGAGATGCCATTAGTGAAGGCATGGATGCCTTACGTGAAGCAGATGGACTCATCGGTAGAGGCTCTGCTGGAGGCTAATGCCGAGTATGCCTTCTATGAGGTGATGGCATCATACCACTGGCGCAACGAGAACATAGAGGACTGGGTGAGCCACTTCACTGGCGACGTGAAACTGACCAGTCAGCACTACATACTGATAGGTGCACTGACGCTGAGCACCCTGCAGCATTTCTCGAAGCAGAAAGCACTTTGTTTAGCAAGGATATATAAGGGACTAAGTGACAAGATACAAAGTACAAAGGGACAAGGTGACGAAGGACAAATCTCGATGTACGAGGACATGAGGCAGAGAGCCTTTGTGGGATGTGTTCTGGCGCTGAGCATGGACAGAGATGCCGTGTATAACAAAAAGCGTGACGAGGTGCTGAAGGAACTGTTAGACAGCGACGAGGCTGTGAAGGCACTCATAGAGTTGCAGATACAACTGATAAAATGCACCCAGGCTGATGTGGATGCTACGAAGATAAACGAGACCATAATGCCTGAGATAATAAAGAACCAGCCCTTCATAGTGACCCGAAACGGCATAGTGGAGAAGGACGAGGAGAACAGCGACGAAGACTCAGAGGAGAAGATTGAGGCTATGGAGCAGAACATCATGAAGGTGCAGAAGATGCAGAAGCAGGGCTCAGACATATTCTTCGGAGGATTCAAGCAGATGAAGCGCTACCCGTTCTTTAACAAGGTGTCAAACTGGTTTGCACCGTTCGACATCAACCACCCCGACCTGACTGCAGTGGCAGAGAAGCTGAAGGGCAGCAAATTCTTGGAGAGGGTGCTGGAGATGGGACCGTTCTGCAATTCAGACAAATACTCCTTCGTATTTGCCATGGCAGACGTGATAGGCGATTTCTCAGACAAGATGCGCGAACTGATGGAGGAAGGCGACCTGGGACCTATAGGCATGCACAAAGACATAAGCGAGGTGCAGGAACCCACATACGTAAGGAGGCAGTATCTGCAAGACCTGTTCCGCTTCTTCTCCATTCACCCTCTGGGCAAGGCACTCAACGACCCCTTCAAGGATGCTGAGGACTTTGAGGCATGGCTGATATCACTGAGTTATGTAGATACCCCACACATGATGGAGATGGGAAAATACATGATAAAGAAAAAGTACCTGCGCGCGTTGGAGGACCTGATAAACTGCTACCCCAACCAGGACGATGCCGAGCTGGACTACCTGTCAGGCGAACTGCTGATGAACGAGGGCGTTTATGGCGAGGCAGTAGATTACTACAACTCATACCTGCAGGAGCACCCTAACCACCAGCCCAGTATGAGGGGAATGGCTAAGGCTTACTACTCAAGCGGCGACTACGGCAAGGCAGCATTCTATTACGATGCTCTGCGCACATTGCAGCCCGACCGCTTATCGTATGCCCTGAACTACTGCATGGCGATGGTGAAAGACGGCAGAGCCAGCGAGGTGCTCAACGAACTGTACAGGCTGAACTTTGAGAATCCTGACAACCACGCCGTGAGCAACACCTTAGGGTGGGCTCTGCTCTATGCCGAGAAGCCTGACAAGGCACTGGCAGTGTATGAGAAGATACCTGAGGAAGTGGTGACACACGACCTGTCGCTATACCTTAACTATGTGTATGCCTACTTTGTGACAAAATTCAGACTGCCAGACAAGAAGTTTGTCAGTGCCGATGGCACACCCAGCTGTCAGACTCTGCTCGAGGAAATGCGTGCTGATGCGCCAATGTTAGGAATTTATGGCATAGGTAATGCCGAAATAACCATTATGGCACACTCTTTGTAAGGACAGGGACAAAGTGACAAAGTACAAAGTACAAAGTGACAAGGTACAAAGGATTAAGAATGATGAAAGAATATATGCACATAAAGGCAATAAACCTCTCAGATGATGAGGAGGAATATGAGGACACCATAGACGAGGAGCATCAGGACACTGCTACCCAGCAGGAGAAGGCTGAGGGCAGCAAGCAGAGCACTAAGACGCCTACGATAAACCGTTTCTCAATAGACCTCACCAAGGCGGCTGAGGAAGGCAAACTGGACCCTGTAGTGGGCAGAGAGAAAGAGATACAGCGACTGCAGGAGATACTGTGCCGACGCAAGAAGAACAACCCTATACTGATAGGCGAGCCTGGCGTGGGCAAGAGTGCCATAGTGGAAGGACTGGCACAGATGATAGCCGACAAGAAGGTGTCACCAATACTGCACAACAAGCGACTGGTGGGACTGGACATGGCTGGCATGGTGGCAGGCACCAAGTACAGAGGACAGTTTGAGGAACGCATCAAGAACCTGATAAAGGAGCTGGAGGCGAACCCAGACATTATTATATTTATAGACGAGATACACACCATAATAGGTGCAGGCGGAGCAAGCGGTTCGATGGATGCTGCCAACATGCTGAAGCCAGCACTGGCAAGGGGTGTGATACAGTGCATAGGTGCCACGACGCTCGACGAATATCGCAAGTCGATAGAGAAAGACGGAGCCCTGGAGCGCCGTTTCCAGAAGATAATAGTGGAGCCATCGACCACTGACGAGACGATGCAGATACTCTCAAACATAAAAGAGAGGTATGAGCAGCATCATCACGTGAACTATTCAGAGGATGCACTGCATGCATGTGTCAAACTGACACAACGCTACATCACTGACCGTGCCTTCCCTGACAAGGCTATCGATGCCCTGGACGAGGTGGGAGCCAGAATACACCTGCACCATGCCGACATACCTGTTGACATAACGTCGCTGGAAGACCAGATAAAGGAGATGAAGGACAAGAAACTGCAGGCTGTGCAGAACCAGAACTTCGAACTGGCAGCAAGTTTCCGCGACCAGCAGCAGAAGCTGGAAGACCAGTTGGCTGAGCACACTCGCCGCTGGGCAGAAGGCAGTGCTGGCGACAGAGAGAATGTGACAGCTGACGATGTGGCTGACGTGGTGGCTATGATGACTGGCATACCTGTGCAGAGGGTGGCAGAATCAGAAGGCGAAAGGCTGAGGAACATGGCTGGCAGACTGAAGAAGGAAGTGATAGCCCAGGATAAGGCGATAGAGAAAATGGTGAAGGCAATACAGCGCAACCGTGTGGGACTGCATGACCCTAACCACCCTATCGGCGTGTTTATGTTCTTAGGTCCTACAGGTGTGGGTAAGACCCACCTTGCCAAGAAACTGGCAGAGGAGATGTTTGGCTCAGACGATGCCCTGATACGCATAGACATGAGCGAATATGCCGAGGCATTCAACACCTCACGACTCGTGGGTGCCCCTCCAGGATATGTGGGCTACGAGGAAGGCGGACAGCTGACTGAGAGAGTGAGAAGGAAGCCCTACTCCATCGTGTTGCTCGACGAGATAGAAAAGGCAAACAGCAACGTTTTCAACATGCTGCTGCAGGTGCTGGACGAAGGCAGACTGACTGACGGAAACGGCAGACTGGTGGACTTCCGCAATACCATTATAATAATGACCAGTAATGCTGGTACCAGACAGTTGAAGGAGTTTGCTCACGGAGTGGGCTTCAACGCAGCTGGCAACGGAATGGCTAACGGCATAGTGAACGAGAAGGACAAGGAGTATGCCCGCTCTATAATACAGAAGAGCCTGTCAAAGCAGTTTGCCCCTGAGTTTCTGAACCGTCTGGACGAGATAATCACCTTTGACCAACTGGATCTCGATGCCATCAAGCAGATAATCGAAATAGAGCTGAAGGGCCTCTACCACAGAGTGGAAGACATGGGTTACAAGCTGACCATCACCCCAGAGGTGAAGGAACAGGTGGCAAAGAAGGGTTACGACATACAGTTTGGTGCCCGTCCGCTGAAGCGTGCCATACAGACATACATAGAGGATGCCGTATGCGAGCGCATACTCGCCGAGAATGTCAAGACTGGCGAGGAGATAGTGGTGGACAAGATTGAATCGACTTAAGAATTTAAAGAAGTTAAAGAAGTTAGAGAAGTTAACGTGGCTTGCAGCCACTTAGGAGTTAAAGACATTAGTATTGCTATCAGAAAGTCCTTAATTGAGGTCTTGTGTATTGTCTCTAACTTCTAAGCTCGCTAAGCGAGCGTTAACTTCTCTAACTTCTTCTATTCTTCCTCTTTAATGCACAGCTGCTTGAGGTCGTAATAAGAACCATTGTAGATGTTGAAGTCAACATAGCCCTTGATGCCATCGAGTTTGCCAGCATCGGTATGTTGCCAGAACTTCCACTCGCCCTTATACTCCATCTTTGAAACGTAATAGTGGGCTATCCAATAGGGATAGTCATCAAAACGCTGGTCAGAGAGATATTTCTCCTTAAATTTATGATAGGTATAGAGGATAGGTTTGACATGATAGCGGTCTTCAACAGTGTGAAGCCATGTGAGCACATCCTTCTGAAAATCTTCTATGCTCTGGTCGTCAGGCTTATGCTCCACATCAAGAATAGGTGGCAGGTCGCCCTCCTCCAGTTTTACCTTATCGAGGAAATGCTGAGCCTGTTCGCGAGCAGACGACTTGGTGCTATAGAAATGATATGCACCGCGAATAAAACCGTATTCGCGAGCCTGATAGAAATTATCCTCAAAAGTCTCGTCAATCATAGTGGAACCCTCAGTAGCCTTGACAATGACAAAGCGCACAGGGGTCTTGTTGATCATAGCATTACGCAGAGCCTCCCAGTCGATGGTGCCCTGATAATGAGAGATGTCGATGCCCTGGATTTCGTAACCAGAAGGATAGTTGGCATCGCCATAGAGAGCTCGCCAGCGAAAACCAGTAGGTCCGACAAAGAAATAATAGAACACAGCAGAATAAGCAGCAAGTACCAAAAGAACTCCCACACACCATTTGGCAGAAGGAAACTTCAGATGCAATGATGAGTGGGAGGATGTGATATGTCGTTTGTGCTTATTCAAAAGGAGAAACGAATGTGGGTGGGATTAGAATGGCAGGTTGTCTGGACTATCAGCAACCTCTTCCTCAGCAGGAGCAGCAACGGGAGCAGCACCCACAGCCTGAGGAGCAGAAACAGGCACTGCATCAGAAGCCTGAGCAGCCACTGGCTGAGTAGCATCCACCTGGCGAACGTCGAAGGCACGGATAGAGTTGAACCAGCGACCATTATACTCACGGGCATCAATATCGAAAGCCACGAGCACTGTCTGTCCGACCTGAATATTAAAACGCTGCAAACGCTCTGCGCCAAAGACGTCGAATACCATCTTGCGAGGGTACTGAGCATCAAGTGTTTCGAGCACAAACTCCTGCACTTTCCATTCACCACGAGCACTTACTCCAGAACGCTCTGGCAGGGCAGCAATTATCTTTCCTTGTAATTCCATGTTATGTTAAGATTTTGTTATAGTTTGAAAATTGTTTTGCGAAATTACAAAAAATGTGTCAAATCGAGAAATTTTTTCATTGTTTTTTTGTCTGTGTTAGTTTTTTTTTATATTTTTGCATTTGAAAAATTCATACAACCATTAATACATTACTAATCAAACAAAAATGACCTTTACACTATCTTCTTCAGTACTAAGCAACAAGCTGGGAATACTTGCAAAAGTGATTAATTCAAAGAATTCCCTCTCAATACTTGACAGTTTCCTTTTCAGTGTGGATGGTGAGACACTCACCGTGACTGCCAGCGATAATAATAATATGATGAAATGTTTTATTCCGCTGACCAACGCATCAGGACAGGGAGCATTCTGCGTATCAAACAAACTGATACTCAATGCCGTGAAAGAACTGGCTGAACAACCGCTGACCTTTGAGGTGGACGACAACAGCAACGGCATCAAGATTGTGTATCAGAACGGCTCCTACTCTATCATGGGACAGAGTGCTGACGAATATCCTAACATGCAACAGATAAGCGATGGATATACTGAGACACAGATATCAGCATCGGCTCTTGCCAACAACATCCAGCGCACACTCTTTGCTACAGCAAATGACGAACTGCGCATGGTGATGAATGGCATATACTTTGACCTGAAAGAGGACTGTCTGAACCTGGTGGCAAGTGACGGCCATAAGATGGTGAGAAACATGCTCTTTGAGTGTAAGGCAAGTGTGCCAGCATCATTCATTCTGCCTAAGAAGCCAGCTGGACTGCTGAGAAGCGTGCTGAGCACTGATGACGAGACACCAGTAACCATTAAGTTCAATAATAACAACGCTGAGATAACATTCCCTGACGGACTGCTGTCATGCCGACTGATAGAGGGTCGCTACCCTAACTATGCATCAGTGATTCCTACTGACAACCCTAACATAGTGACTGTGGACAGGAAGGCACTCATCAGCGCACTGCGCAGAGTATTGCCATTCGCAAGCGAGAGCACACAGCTGATAAAGCTACGCTTAGAGATGAACAGCCTGCAACTGAATGCTGAGGACATAGACTTTGCTACCAGCGCCTATGAGGATGTGATTTGCGAATATGGCGGTGTGCCAATGAGCATTGGTTTCAAGGGTTCGGCACTGACTGAGATACTCAACAACCTGTCGAGCGACGATGTAGTGATAGAACTGGCTGACCCAAGCAGAGCTGGAGTGATTCGTCCGTCAGAGCAGCCTGAGAACGAGGATGTGCTGATGCTTATCATGCCAATGTTGCTGAATGACTGATTATAAGGGACTAAGGACAAGGTACAAGGTACAAAGGACAAAGATGAAACTGAACTTGACAAAGCCGATGGTGGTGTTTGACCTGGAGACAACTGGTCTGGACATAGCCAACGACAAGATAATACAGATAAGTTATATAAAGGTGTATCCTGACGGCAAGGAGGAGAGGAAAAACTATTTCGTTAATCCTATGAAGCCTATACCTCAGGAGGTGCAGGAGCTGACCCACATCACTGACGATATGGTGAAGGATGCCGCAACATTCAAAGACCTGGCACCCACACTGGCTGCGGACTTTAAGGATTGTGACTTTGCAGGATTTAACTCCAACAATTTTGACATCCCCATGCTGGCAGAAGAATTTCTGCGTGCGGGCGTGGCATACGACTTCAGCAAATGCCGCCTGATAGATGCCTGTCAGATATTCAGAAAGATGGAAAGGCGCAACCTTGCTGCTGCCTACAAATTCTATTGCGGACGCAAGATGGAAGAAGACTTTCAGGCTCACCTTGCCAACGAAGATACGGAGGCTACATATAAGGTGCTGATGGGACAGCTCGATATGTATGCACCAGGCAGACAAGAGGAGGAAGAGCGACAACTGCCTAACGATATGGATGCCATCAACGAGTTGTGTAACCAGCGCAAGAATGTGGACTTTGCAGGTCGCATAATATGGGCACCAGTAAAAGGACCTGACGGCAAACCCCTGCTCAACCCCGATGGCACAGAGAGGCTGAGGGAGGAATTTAACTTTGGCAAATACAAAGGTATGGCAGTGGTGGATGTGCTGAGAAGAGACCCAGGCTATTACAGTTGGATGCTGAGCAGCGATTTCACCCTCGACACCAAGCAGGTTCTGACACGAATACGTCTTCGCGAATCGCAAATGCTAAAATAATCCACATTATACACAGACAAACGTGAGGCTTAACGCAAGAAATATAAAGAGAACACTGCTCATGGCTATAATGCTATGGGCAGTTGCCGTATGTATGGATGCACAGGAACTGAATGTGAAGATTAACATCAACCACTCACAGATTCAGGGTACGGAGACAGCCATCTTTGAGGAACTGCAAACCAAACTGCAAGACTGGGCAAACGGTCAGCAGTGGACCTCGCTGCAGTTTCAGGAGCATGAGAGGATAAGCTGCAGTTTCAATATCACGGTAAACGAATATAAGAAGGATGCAGGAACATGGGCTTGCTCATGCATGGTGCAGGCTAACCGTCCTGTGTATAATTCGGCTTACACCTCGACGCTGTTTCAGTATCAGGATAAGGATTTCACCTTTGTCTATAGGCAGTTTGACGACATAATATATAATGAGGAGATGATAGACAACCAGCTGACAGCCCTCATAGCATATTATGCCTACCTGATAATAGGAATGGACCTTGACTCGTTCTCGCCAATGGGTGGCGAGGATGTGTTGCAGCGTTGCCTTAACCTGACCAACAATGCCCAGAACCTGAACTTCCCTGGTTGGGCTTCGTTTGACAGCAGCACCAACCGATTCACCATTATCAACGACTATCTGGAGGGAGCACTGGAGGGTATGCGCAAACTGCAATACGACTATTACCGCAAGGGGCTGGACGAGATGGCTAACAACGCCGAGCGAGGAAGAACAGAGATTACCACCGCATTGGAGAACGACCTGAAGGTGGCACACGAATCGAGACCTATGAGTAAGTTGCCACAGATATGGACAGACTACAAGAAAGACGAACTTGCCAATATATATAAAGGTAAGGGAACAGCAAAAGAGAAGGAGTCAGTGAATGCCCTGCTCTTTAACATCAATGCTGCACAAAATACGGCTTGGAGTAAAATACTGGAATAAGTGCTTAAACATCTATACATAAAGAACTATGCCCTGATAGAGCAGCTTGACATTGACTTCGAAACAGGATTCTCTGTCATAACAGGCGAAACGGGCGCAGGAAAAAGTATCATACTGGGAGCAATAGGACTGCTCTTAGGACAGCGTGCCGACTCAAAGGCTGTGAAGACAGGATGCCAGAAGTGTACCATCGAGGCACAGTTTGACATTTCACGATACAGCCTCAACGAGTGGTTTGACGAGAACGAGTTGGACATAGAGGAAGGAGAATGCATCATCCGCAGAGAACTGACTGCTACAGGCAAGAGTCGTGGATTTATCAATGACACACCCGTCACTGTGCAACAGATGAAGGAACTGGGTGAGATGCTTGTAGATATTCACTCTCAGCACCAGAACCTGTTGTTGCAGAAAACAGATTTCCAACTCAGCATACTGGATATCATAGCAGACAACGAGCAGTTGCGCTCTGACTACCATAACACCTTTACTGAATACAAGAAAAACGTCAAGGAGCTGGAGGAGCTGAAGCAGATGCTCACAGACTCACGCGAGAAGGAAGACCTGATGCGTTTTCAGCTTGAGGAACTGACTGCTGCCAACCTCATAGACGGAGAGCAGGAGGAACTGGAACAGGAACAGGAAGCAGCCACCCACACTGAGGACATAAAGACGGCACTCTATGAGGCTGACAATATGCTGAATGGAGAAGGTGCCACATTAGACCTGCTGAGACAGGCAAACAGCAAACTATCATCAGTCACAAGCCTATACGCAAAGATAGAACCACTGTCAGAGCGCATGGAGAGTGCGCTGATAGAACTCAAGGATATAGCCAGCGAGGTAGCGAGAGAAGCAGAGAATATAGACTTCAACCCTGAACGAATGGCTATGGTGGAAGAGCGTCTGGACATGATATATACCCTGCAACGCAAGCACCACAAAAACACTATAGCCGAACTGCTGCAGGAGCAAGAGCGCCTGAGCGAGATAATAAGTGGAATAGACAACAGCGACGAGGCGATAAAGGATAAGGAGCAGTTGTGCCAAAAGCTGCTGGATGCAGCCTGCAAACTGGCAGAGAAACTATCGCAGACGAGAAATAAAGCCTCAGCAAAAATAGAGAAAGACATCTGTAAGAGACTGGAGGCATTAGGAATGCCAAACGTGGATTTCCTGATAAAGATAGAGCATGGTGACCTCACCTCAACAGGAAAGGATGTGGTATCGTTTATGTTCTCAGCCAACAAGGGTATGGCACTTCGCCCTGTGGCACAGGTGGCTTCAGGTGGTGAGATAGCACGACTGATGCTCTCGCTCAAGGCTCTCATCAGTGCTACAGTGAAACTGCCTACCATAATATTCGACGAGATAGACACTGGAGTGAGTGGCAAGATAGCCGAGAAGATGGCTGAGATAATGAAGGAGATGGGTAACTCTGGTCGTCAGGTGATAAGCATCACCCACCTGCCACAGATAGCCGCTTTGGGCACATACCACTATAAGGTGGAGAAACATGATACAAAAGAAATAACCACCACAATAATGCGCCAGCTCAGCAACGAGGAACGCATAGACGAGATAGCACAGATGCTTAGCGGTTCAGACATTACTGATGCCGCCAAGACCAATGCCAAGGAGTTACTAAAGAGAAGCAAATAATGGAAATAAAGAAGTCGGTATTCACCATAAGTTCAGCAAAACTGTCACAATGCTCTAAGACAGAGCAGGCGGAGTTTGCCTTTATAGGAAGGAGTAATGTGGGCAAGTCGAGCCTTATCAATATGCTGACAAACCACAAAGACCTTGCCAAGACAAGTGCTACGCCAGGAAAGACTCTGCTCATAAACCACTTCCTCATTACCACCAACATGGAGGACAAGGGAAAGGAATGGTACATAGTGGATTTGCCAGGATATGGTTTTGCCAAGCGTTCGAAGAAGGTGCAGGATGAGTTGCAGGACATGATTTCGTCATACATTCTGCATAGAGAGCAACTGGTGAATGTTTTTCTTCTTATCGACATTCGCCACGACCCTCAGAAGATAGACGTTGAGTTTATGGAATGGCTGGGGGAGAATGGTGTGCCCTTCTCCATCGTTTTCACCAAGGCAGACAAAGTGGGAACAGGCAAGGCGAAGGATAACGTAAACAGATATCTCAAGACCCTGACGGACACCTGGGAGGAACTGCCCCCACACTTTGTTACATCATCAGAGAAGCGTCAGGGCAAAGAAGAACTGCTGGGTTATATTGAGGAAATATTAAAATCGATGTAAATGGCAAACCTGATTCTCGATGTGCAGAATGTGTCTAAACGCTTTGGCGACAGAATTCTGTTTAGCGACATTTCGTTCAGCGTGGCTGAAGGACAGCGTGTGGGACTGATAGCCCAGAACGGAACAGGCAAGACTACCCTACTCTCTATGCTGACAGGCGATGAGGGTATAGACTCTGGAAACATAATATACCGTAATGGAGTAAATGTGGGCTACCTGAAACAGGAACCTCGTTTTCCTGAAGGTGCCACAGTGTTGGAGGCATGTTTCTCGTCACAGTTGGACAAATGGAAGGGCGACACTGACTCAGCTGATGATGCCCAACTGAAAGCCAAACAGATACTGACCCAGTTACGCATAAAGGATTTACAGCAACCAGTGAGTCAGCTCAGCGGAGGACAACAGAAGCGAGTGGCTCTGGCACAGGTGCTGATTTCCAATCCCGATTTCCTTATTCTCGACGAACCCACCAACCACCTCGACCTTGAGATGGTGGAATGGCTGGAGGGATTCTTGCAACGAGGCAACAAGACCCTGCTGATGGTTACTCACGACCGCTTTTTCCTTGATAATGTGTGTGGCGTGATACTGGAGTTGGACAACCAGACTATCTATTCTTATCGAGGCAGCTATTCATATTATCTTGACAAGCGACAGGAACGCCTTGATGCTATGGCTGCCAACATACAACATGCTAACAATCTGTATCGCAGAGAGTTGGAATGGATGAGACGCCAGCCACAGGCTCGAGGTCACAAGGCAAAATATCGTGAGGATGCCTTCTATGAGTTAGAGAAAATAGCCAAGCAACGCATAGAGGAAAGGCAGATAAGACTGAAATCGACCAACGTATATATTGGTAGCAAGATTTTCGAGTGCCAATATGTTAGCAAGAAGTTTCCACCAAGAAACGGTGAGGGAGAAGGCAAGACCATCCTCGATAATTTCTACTACAACTTTGCACGTTTTGAGAAGATGGGCATAGTGGGCAATAATGGCACAGGCAAGTCAACCTTCATAAAACTGCTGTTGGGACTGACACCAGCCGACGAAGGAAAATTCGACATCGGAGAGACTGTAAAGTTTGGCTATTTCTCGCAAGAAGGTTTGCAGTTTGACGAACAGCAGAAGGTTATCGACGTAGTTCGCGATATAGCAGAATATATTGACTTAGGCAAGGGGCGACATTATTCCGCTTCGCAGTTTCTGCAACATTTCCTTTTCACCCCTGACCAGCAATATAACTATGTCTATAAGTTGTCAGGAGGCGAAAAGAGGAAGTTGTATCTGTGCACCGTTTTGATGCGCAATCCTAATTTCCTGGTCCTCGACGAACCTACCAACGACCTCGATATCAAGACTCTTCAGGTGTTGGAAGAATATCTGCAAGACTTCCCTGGTTGTGTGATAGTGGTGAGCCACGACAGATATTTCATGGATAAAGTGGTTGACCACCTGCTGGTGTTCCAAGGCGAGGGAAAGATAAAAGATTTCCCTGGCAACTACAGCCAGTATCGTGAGTGGATAAAGCTTCAGCCAAAAGAAGAAGCAAACAGCAATCAGAATAAAAAGAATCAGAACACAGGTTCTAATGCCGCTGAAACATCCGCCTCATCTGGTCCTCGTGACCCTAACGCTGTGAAGAAGCGCAAGATGACCTTTAAGGAGAAACAGGAGTTTGCCCAACTGGACAAAGATATTGATGCCCTGACAGAGGAAAGGAAAAAGATTGAGGAAGAACTCAGTTCAGGCACTAATGATGTGGAAAGAATAACAGAACTAAGCAAGCGCCTTCCCCTACTCAATGAAGAATTGGAAGAAAAAGAATTGCGCTGGTTGGAACTCTCTGAAATAGCGAATTAGTGTTTTAGCAATGTAAGTTGAGACTATAGGTCAACACTGCCTAAATCAACCAATCTGTTTACTATAGCATATATGGTAAGACCAGCTGTAGAGTGTATCTGCAACTTGCGTGCTATATTCCTGCGATGTGTTATTACGGTATTCGGAGCGATAAACAGTTTATCGGCAATTTCTTTATTAGTCAGTCCCTGAACCACACCTACCACAACGTCTTTCTCACGTTCTGACAACTGTTCACCCTTATCCTTAATCTGGGTGGTCAGCACATTGCTAATGTTAGCCATAGAACCCTCATCCTTTACATTATTAGATTCCAGCAGTTCTATGGCTGGCTCAAATATTTTCTCCTCCACACTGGCATGCAGGGCAAGCCACTCCTCAAGGTTGAAGATGTCATGCAGAGCCGCTGTCAACATATTGTTGTGCTTTGTGTCTGAAGGAAGATATTTTATTATGATGCTCTTTAGCTCTCTCAGTTTATCACCAGTCTGGTCATGGTGCTTAGAGAAAGTCTCTATGTCATAGCCAGGCTTTTTCTCACCATTGAGCAACCCCTCAACATAGGGGAATAGAGTCTGCTCCTCAAACTTCATGTGGTGAGAGATAAAGCGGGCATATTCATCATAAATCTTTAATATCAGACTGCCCAGACGATCATCCTCGTCAAGCGACTCTGACAGTTCTCTTCTCAGGAACGGAAGTTGGAAGCCGAGATAATATTCGTGTGAAGCCTTGAGATAACGCAAAAGTGTCCTTATGTCGAGACGAGCCAAATCACTCTCTGAATGGTAACCGTTAATCGTAAGGTTTACAACAGCGAGGAAGGTGAAAGTATCTACATTGCCATCCTCACAAACTTCGCGGACGGTCTTGTCGCCAAAGCCCAGCCTGATACCAAATGCGCCCAGACTTTGTAATACGTTATAATTGTCTCTTATGAGTGACAACATCTTGTCGTCTGGCTCATAAAGCTTCATCTTCTTCATGTTCTTCTTATTTTGCACTGCAAAATTAGGTATACTTTTTAATATGTGCAATACCTACAAATGAGTATTCTATTGTATTTTCTGCAATTTGGCAAACTTCAAAAGCAACTGTTTGGTACCTGCATTCTGAAAATCCACCTTTGCTTTCAACGAATCACCTGCTCCTGACAATTCCATTATTTTGCCTATACCAAAACGCTCATGCTTCACTGTGTCGCCAACGCTTAATCCGCCAGCACTCTGCACTGTGGCTGTATTGTTCGTCACAGGTCTGGCAATGGGTCGCATAGTAGGATTAACAGCTGGTCGCATCACAGGTCTTGCCACAGGTCTCATCACAGGACGGCTTTCTGTGCTATGACGAAAGACACCATCTATATTTATCAGTTTGCGATCGATATCCCTTAGGAATCGGCTTGGCGTACCAAACTCCATCTTACCATATCTGAAACGCATCTTGGCATAGGTCATCACACAGAATCTCTCTGCCCTCGTAATGGCTACATACAGCAGTCGGCGCTCCTCCTCCAGTTTACGTTTGGAGTCTGTACACATCGGACTGGGGAAGATATTTTCCTCCATTCCTACTACATAGACACAAGGAAACTCCAATCCCTTTGCACTGTGTATGGTCATCAGTGTCACCTCTGGAGTGTCAGAATCTTTCTCTCTGTCGCTAAGCAATGCCACCTCATGCAGAAAGTCGAGCAACCCAGTAGGATTACCCTCTTCTCTGGCATCCTCCACAAAGTCATGCATCGAGGTGAGAAACTCCTCCATATTCTCCTGCTTCGACAGAAATTCTGGCTCTGTGCTCGAATAGAGGTCTTGCGATATGCCGCTCCGCTTTACTATCTCTGCTCCCAGTTCGTAGGCATCCATCGTGGCAAGCTTAGCCATGAAGTCGTCCACCATCATCTGGAATGTCCTTATCTTGCCTATGGCACCCTTATTCAGTTCCTTGGAGTATTGCGGAGCCTCTATATTGCTCACCGCCTCCCATATACCCACGTTCTCTTCGTGGGCTACCTTTATCAGTTTGTTTACAGTGGTATCACCAATGCCTCGGGCTGGATAATTCACCACTCGCTTAAATGCCTCTTCGTCGTCAGGATTAGCCACCAGTCTCAGGTATGCCACAATGTCTTTTATCTCCTTGCGCTGATAGAAACTCAGTCCGCCATAAACTCTGTATGGTGTACCGTCTTTCAGCATCTGGTCCTCGAATGTTCGGCTTTGCGAATTGGTGCGATAGAGGATAGCGAAATCTGAAAACTTCAATCCGTAATCCTTCATCTTTCGCCTTATATCTTTGCACACATACATAGCCTCTTCCCTGTCACTACTCAGCTCTGATAGTATCAGGTTTTCGCCATCGGCATTCTGACTATAGACATCCTTCTTTATTTGTCGTTCATTCTTGTATATCAGACTGTTAGCCGCCTCTACTATTCTTTTTGTTGAACGATAGTTACGCTCCAGTTTGAATAGTAGCGAACCCTCATACTGCTGTTGGAAATCGAGTATGTTATCTATGTTAGCACCACGAAAACCGTATATACTCTGGGCATCATCACCCACCACACACACATGCTTATGTTCTGATGCTAATTGTAGGATTATCTGCTGCTGTGCATAGTTGGTATCCTGATACTCATCCACAAGGAAAAACTGGAACGCATTGGCATATTTCAACCTCACATCCTCATTGTTTTTGAATAGCAGATAGGTATTGTATAGCAGGTCATCAAAATCCATTGCGTTGCTCGCTCTGCATCGCTGGCAATAGACCTCGTATATCAACCCCACCTTAGGCATCTTGGTTGCCTCGTCACGCTCCACCAGCGACGCCTTCTGCACGTATTGCTGTGGACCTATCAGTGCGTTCTTGGCGTTTGATATACGGTTGTGCACCTCTGCAGCCTTATACACCTTGTCATCCAGCTGCATCTCCTTAATTATTGCCTTGCACAGCGAACGCGAGTCGCTCTCGTCATATATGGTGTAGCTGGGTTTATAGCCTATTCTCTCTGCCTCCATTCTCAATATCTGGGCAAATACCGAGTGAAAAGTACCCATTCTCAGGTATCGTGCCTCGTCGCCCACCAGCTTGGCTATACGCTCCTTCATCTCCTTTGCCGCCTTATTGGTAAAGGTGAGCGCCATTATCTCCCAAGGTTTTATTCCTTGAGTAAGCAGATAGGCTATCTTGTATGTCAGCACTCGAGTCTTTCCTGAGCCTGCGCCAGCAATAACCAGTGAAGGGCCATCGATATATTCGACAGCCTTTCGTTGTGACTCGTTGAGGTCGTTCAAAAATTCTGGTGTCACTTCCACTTTACATATTTCATCTGTCCCACTATCTGTCTCTGTCTCTTGAGCATATAGTTTGACGGATTCTTACTTGAGAATTGTCTTGGGTTAGGCAGTGTGGCAGCTATCAGCGCACAATCGCGCTTAGTAAGGTCTTCTGGCTCTTTGTCGAAATTATCATGTGCCACAGCCTTTACGCCATATATGCCCTCGCCCATTTCTATGGAGTTCAGATACACCTCCATTATTCTCTCCTTACCCCATATAAACTCTATCAGGGTGGTGAAATACATCTCCATGCCCTTTCTCAGCCACGACCTTCCAGGCCACAGGAATACGTTCTTGGCTGTCTGCTGGCTTATGGTACTCGCACCATATTTTCTCACACCAGCTTTCTTGTTGCGTTTTATCGCTTTCTGTATAGCATCAAAATCAAAGCCGTGATGAATTAGGAATCGCTGGTCTTCACTCGCCATCACCGCCACAGGCATCTCTTTTGGCATATTGTCGAGTGCCATCCAACTGTGGTGTATCTTTGGCATGTGACCCTCTGACACCTGCTCCACTCCCCTGATAATCATCAGCGGAGTAATCCACACAGGCACAAACTTGTACCATACAACAACAAGGATAGTGGAGGCAAAGAACGCCACCACTATCCACCTTATTATTTTAGTAATAATTGTCACCTATGTATTACTGAGCCTGAGCCTTTGCAGATTCTATCATCTCCTTTGAAGCATAGAGATATACCTCAACACGACGGTTCTGCTGACGACCCTCTGCTGTCTCGTTTGAAGCTACAGGGTTGCTTGAGCCATAGCCGTTCACATTCTTCATCTGGCTGTACTTCACACCGTTCTGAGTCAGGTAGTTTGCTACGCTCTGTGCACGATTTACTGACAGAGGCTGGTTGATAGCGTCTGAACCAGTTGAGTCTGTATAGCCTCTTACGTCAATGCTCACGTCGCTGTTCTGCTTCATGATGTTGGCAAGGTTATTCAGCTCATTCTTACTGGTCTGGTTGAGGTCAGCCTTGTTGGTTGCGAACAGAATGCCAGAGTCGAAGGTCACCTTTACAGCATCCAGGTTGTTGGCATCCTTCACAGTCTCCACTGTTGCATTAGGCAACTGAGCCTGAGCCTGCTTCTTCACCTTATCCATACGGTTGCCGATTACTGCACCAGCACCAGCACCTACAGCACCACCTATAACAGCACCCACAGCAGTATTGCCTGCCAGTGCACCTATGATACTACCCAGAGCAGCACCGCCACCAGTGCCAATGATAGCACCCTGACCAGTTTTACTCATTCCGTTCCATGTCTTACATCCTGACAGACAAACACACAAGCCGAGGACAATTGCGATAATTTTAAAACTCTTCATAATTACTTGTATTTGATGGTTAATAAATAAAATCACATTGCAAAGATAAGAATTTTTATCTTAAAACTAAACATTTTTCAGCATTTTTCTTGTAAATACAACATTTTTTTGTATTTTTGCAAAACGATACTTCTAATAATAGCGAGTATTCCAATAACTAAACAATTATAAAAAACTCAGATCAACTATGGAAAAAAGCGCATTACAGATTGCACGTGCGGCTTATCAGCCAAAACTTCCAAAAGCACTTCGTGGAGCCCTCAAAGCTGTTGAGGGAGCACCAACACAGTCAGTAGCTGACCAGGATGAGGTGAAGAAACTCTTCCCTAACACCTATGGTATGCCTTCACTGAAATTTGAGCCTGTTGAGGGTCAGATGGATACTGCAGCCATCAACATTGGTGTAATCCTCTCTGGAGGTCAGGCTCCTGGTGGACACAATGTCATCTCAGGACTTTTCGATGGCATCAAGAAGCTTAATCCTGCCAACAAACTCTATGGTTTCATCCTTGGTCCTAGCGGTTTGGTTGACCATAACTACAAGGAACTGACAGCCGACATCATCGACGAGTATCGCAACACTGGTGGTTTCGACATCATCGGCTCTGGTCGTACCAAACTCGAGAAGAAGGAGCAGTTTGACAAGGGTCTTGAGATTATCAAGAAGCTCGGCATCAAGGCTATAGTAATAATAGGTGGTGACGACTCTAACACCAACGCTTGTGTACTTGCCGAGTACTATAAGTCTATCGGCGCTGGTGTGCAGGTTATCGGCTGTCCTAAGACTATCGACGGCGACCTCAAGAACTCTGAGATAGAGACCTCATTCGGCTTCGACACAGCTACCAAGACCTATTCAGAGGTTATTGGCAACATTATGCGTGACTGTAACTCTGCTCGCAAATATTGGCACTTCATCAAGCTCATGGGTCGCTCAGCTTCTCACGTTACTTTGGAGTGTGCCCTGCAAACCCATCCTAACATCACCCTCATTGGTGAGGAGGTAGAACAGAAGAACCTCTCTCTCGACGATGTTGTAACTCAGATTGCCAATATCGTCAAGCAGCGTGCCGATGCAGGCAACAACTTTGGTGTGGCACTCATTCCTGAAGGCATCATCGAGTTCATTCCTGCCATTAAGAAGCTTATCGCTGAACTTAATGATGTTCTTGCTACTCCAGAGGCACAGAACCTTGGCAGAAGCGAGCAGATAGACTTCGTAAAGAGCCATCTCTCTGCTGCCAACCTTGCTGTCTTCAACAGTCTGCCAACAAGTGTAGCACGTCAGTTGGCACTCGATCGTGATCCTCATGGTAATGTTCAGGTATCACTCATTGAGACAGAGAAACTTCTCTCTACCATGGTAGCAGCAAAGCTCGACCAGTGGAAGAAGGAAGGTAAGTATAATGGCAAGTTCTCTGCTCAGCACCACTTCTTCGGCTATGAGGGACGCTGTGCAGCTCCATCTAACTTCGATGCCGACTACTGCTACAGTCTTGGTTTCAATGCCTCTATGCTCATAGCAGCAGGCAAGACAGGCTATATGTCATCTATCAAGAACACCAACCTGCCTGTTGACCAGTGGATAGCAGGTGGCATACCTATCACCATGATGATGAACATGGAGAAGCGTAACGGTGAGATGAAGCCAGTAATCAAGAAGGCACTCGTAGAGCTCGACGGCAAACCATTCCAGTTCTTCGCTTCACAGCGTGACAAGTGGACTACTGAGACAGCATATGTTTTCCCTGGACCTATCCAGTACTTCGGTCCTGCTGAGGTATGCGACCAGCCTACCAAGACCCTCGCCCTCGAGAAGGCTTAATAACATTATAATTATCACTCCCTTTCTTGCTCTATCATGGGCAAGGAAGGGATTTTTATTTTTTGAAGAAGTATGGCAGGAATAAACGAATATCGTCAAACGCTGCAACCAATCATCATAGCTGAGGCTGAAAAGCAATTCAGAGAGCAAGGCATAAAGTCTGTCACCATGGAGCAAATCTCCAAGACCCTGCACATATCCAAGCGCACCATCTATGAGCTATATACTAATAAGGAGAATATACTCATCGAGGTGTTACAGGTGTCACACAAGCGCAAAAAGATTCACATGGAAGAATTTGCCAAGCATTGCAACAATGTGATGGATATACTTATCGAGGTGTTACGACTGCAGATGGAGTCAAGCGCAACCACCCACCCTTACTTCTTTCGCGACCTTGCCAAATACCCCAAGGCAGAGAAGATGCTGGCAAAGTTTCAGGAAGAACAGCAAGAAGCCTCATCCGATTTCTTTGAGCGAGGAGTGGAAGAAGGTTATTTCCTCTCCAACATCGACTTCCGCACCTTTATGCGCATCATGTCAGCCATGCACCTCGTACTGCGTAATGACGGCAAACTCAACACTATAACCTTTCAGGAACTGCTCAACAACTATATCTGCGTTCTCATGCGAGGAATATGCACACAGAAAGGTCTGGTAGAACTCGACCAGTTTCTTGAGCAGCATATCACCAGATGACCGTCACAGCACTACAGACAGACATTGTGTGGAATGACATTCCCCACAACCTTGCCACAGCAGAACAACTCATAAAGAACTCTGCTGGGGCAGACCTCTATGTGTTGCCAGAGATGTTCTCCACAGGTTTCATAACCCAGCCTGATGGTAATGCCGAACCAGAAGGAGGCACCACCCTGCAGTGGATGCTGCGAATGGCTAAGGATACACAAGCCGCCATTACAGGCTCTGTAGCAGTGAAGACTGAGGCTAGCGACTATCGCAACCGTATGTATTTTGTAAAGCCCGATGGCACTTTTGCCTATTATGACAAGCACCATCTCTTCACCTATGCTGGCGAGCATCAGCACTATACAGCAGGTACAGAACCCGTCATAGTCACCTGGCGTGGAGTGCGCATCATGCTTCAGGTGTGCTACGACCTTCGCTTCCCCTGCTTCAGTCGCAACAACTCTAAACCCTCAACTCTCATCTCTCAACTCTCCACCCCTTACGACCTCTGCATCTATGTAGCCAGTTGGCCAGAGTCTCGCAGAGCCGTATGGGACATACTGCTTCGAGCACGAGCCATCGAAAACCAGTGTTACGTCATAGGAGTCAATCGCATAGGCGATGATCCTGTTTGTCATTACAATGGAGGCACCACCATTATCAGTCCCTATGGCAAGGTTGATGCCACAGCCCCTGATGATGCCATTGCTGCTATCACCTCCCCACTCGACCTCGAGCGCCTCCACACCTTCCGCATGAAGTTCCCTGTGCTCAATGATGCCGATTCAATAAGTCTGAAATAAAATGCAAAGGATGCCAAATGCTGCGACAAATACGGCAAAAAGGCTTGCAACAAGGCAAAGAAAACATGTGACAAGATAACCATCACATCACAAAAGCATCAATACAACCAACGCCCTACTCTATCTTGAGCAGGGCGCTGTTGTTATATATTTAATTATATTTAAAAAATGGTGCATGAATAGTAATCATATCACCTCAAGTGGCATTGCGTTTTTATTTAACATCAATAGTAAATCAGTATCTATTTTTTACAATCATTTTAGAAACAGATTAGAGGTTACGAATTTTCCATTCTTTAGGGTATAGATTGTTGGCACGAGTGCCGATATTGTTGACGAAGCCGAGGGGAAGGTCGGCATAGGTCACGATGACATAGCCACGAGGTGTGGAGGGTGGCAGCGTTAGTGCTTCATGGCGAAGGTAGCGCAAGGCATCGTCAAGAGATAGTTCTACGCGCGGATACTTGTCGCGAGGGGTAGAGACGGAGAGTGCCTCGGCATGGGCTGGAATTGTCTTCTTGCCCTTAATGGTGGGAGTGAGAGAACGTCCGTCGTGGAGGATGGAGAGCCTACCCCCAGCCCCTCCCTGAAGGGAAGGGTGATTGGAATAATTAACCACCTCGCTGACGCGAGGCGAATAGTGGCTACCCTCTTGCTCCCCTGCCCTTTTCTGAAGGACGCACATAAAGAGTCCTTCGCCCTTGGTGATGCCAGGGATGAAGCGATATGCAGGATAATTAAAACCTGTCAGCAGAGAGCCTGTGATGTGCCAGTCAGGAGATACAGGGATGGTGAGAACATCAGCATCGTAGTTGTCAAGAATCCACTGGATGTTTTCTTCGTTTTCGCGAGTATTAAAGGTGCAGGTGGAATAGATGAGTATGCCACCTGGCTTGAGGCAGTGCCAAATATCACTAATGATGGAGCGCTGCAGTTGCTGACATTTGAGCACATTATCTATGGACCACTCGCTGATGGTTTTCTCATCTTTGCGGAACATACCCTCACCTGAGCAGGGCACATCAGCAAGTATCAAATCAAAGAGGAGGCCCGAACGCTGGTAGTCGCGAGGATAGTTGCTGGTGACAACTACGTTGGGATGTCCCTGCTTCTGCATATTCTCCATGAGTATGTTGGCGCGACGGCGATCGGGCTCATTGCTATAGAGCAGAGCATCATCAGGCAAGGCTGCCCTGAGAAGGGTTGATTTTCCACCAGGAGCAGCGCAAAGGTCGAGGATTAGTTGAGAGTTGAAAGTTGAGAGTTGAGAGTTGAGGACATGGTCAAGGAACATGCTGGAGGCTTCCTGCACATAGTAGGCTCCTGCATGGAGGAGTGGGTCGAGGGTGAAGTTGGGGCGCTCGCTGAGGTAGTAGGCATGGCGAGACCATGGGACGGGAGACTCCTCGCTGACGCAAGGAGCACGGTGGCTAAGAGGACTATCGGGTTGCTTGAAGGGATTAAGGCGGATGCTGACAGGGGCTGGCTCGTTGAAAGCATTTAGGTATTGCTGCCAACGGGTGTCGCCGAAGAGGGCGCTGGTATAAGATATGAAATCAGGAGGAAGCATATGTAACGGGAACGAAGACGATACGCAACCAAAGGTTGCTACGATACGGCGCTGAAGCGCCTACAATACGCGAGCAGGGCTCGCTACGAAAACTATGAACAATGAACTATTAGAAGTCGAAGTAGAAGCCGTTGTCGTCTGGTTCGTCGAGTTTTGGCTTGCGAGGCTTCGGAGGGTTCTTGATGTTGCCGTGCTCGTCAAACATGTTGTAGGTGGTGCGGAGAACGGTGAACTCCGTACGACGATTGAGGGCATTGGCAGTCTCCTGTTCGGCAGGTTTTAGTTTAGAGATAAACTCCTCAGTGAGCACATCGCCTTCCTTGAGCCAAGGATAACGCTCAGCCACCTTGCGACGGATGCGCTTAGGACGCTCCTCGCCATAGCCCACAGGGGTGAGACGGTCTGGAGCTATGCCTTTGCTGACGAGATAGCGAACCACCTCTTCCGCTCTACGCTGTGAAAGTGCTTTGTTATAGGCATCAGAGCCCTTGGAGTCGGTATGGGCACCGAGTTCGATGGTTATGTTGGGATTATCGTTGAGCAGGAGCACGAGCGAATCGAGTGCCGTAGCACTCTGACGCAAGAGTTTAGCCTTATCAAACTCAAAGAAGATATTGTCGATGAGCACTGGCGCAGAGATGCTGGAAAGAGGGAACTGCAGGGTGTAAGTTTCAGACTTCTCGGTCTTAGGCACCTTGAGTTCCTCCTTCTTGTTGAGGAAACCATTGCAGGTGGCGAGGAGGATGTATTCCACACCTGGGTTAACAACCTGCTCGAAAGAGCCGTCGCTACGCACGCTGAGACGTTTGTTAGTGCCGTCAGAACCCACTATACGCACCTCGGCAGAATGGAGTTCGTAGCCATCCACCTCATACACCCAGCCCTTGATAAGCTGGACTATCTCAGGATTTTCAAACGAATAGATATGGTCGTAGCCTCTGCCGTCATTACGACTGGAAGAGAAGAATCCACGATTGTGGGCACCCTCGAAGGTCATGCCGAAATCGTCGGCATAGGTGTTCATGGGGTAACCTAAGTTCTCGATGTGATATTTGTGGTCGGAGCCTATCTTGGCAAGGAAGATGTCGAGTCCGCCCAAGCCTGGATGTCCGTCAGAGGAGAAGTAGAAATCGCCGTTCTGACGGAAAGTGGGGAACATCTCGTTACCAGGGGTGTTGACTGGTTCGCCCAGATTCTCCACACCCATCAGTCCTGCACCAGTGATGCGCGAACGCCAGATGTCCATGCCGCCCTTACCGCCAGGCATATCGCTAACGAAATAGAGCCACACACCATCAGGAGAAACAGCGGGATGAGCGAAGGTGGAAAGGGAATCGTGAGAGATGACCACCTCCTGAGGTTTGCCCCATGAAGCATCGCTACGGTTGGATTTCACAATCTTGGCATAGCGAGGATATGCACCATCGTCGAGGCACTGGGTGAGGTACATCTCGCTGCCATCAGGAGAGATGAAACAGGCACCTTCGTCGTATTCGGAATTGAGTCCGCTACTCACAGCCTCTGGTCTTCTCCACTTGCCCTTATCGTCACGCTGAGAGAAGAAAATGTCAGAGCTCTTGGTGCCAGTGATGGCATTCAGTTCGTCACCTTCAGCATCGTTGCGAGTGGATGAGAAATAGAGATAGTCATTGTCTTCGCCCCCAAAACAAGGTGAGTAATCATCACGTCGGGAATTGAATACATCCATCTTCTTGACAGTATAATTAGAGCCTTGCTTCTTCCACTGAGGAGCCATTTGCGCCGAACGTAATCCATTCTTAACCAATGGGTTATTAGGCATAGAATCACGTAACTGTGTAAACACCTTCAGGGCTTCTTTATAGTCGCCCACCTTGAGCAACTGACGACCATAATGGAGCAGGTCTTCATCATAAGCCACATTATATCTGACAGCATTGCGATAAGCACCCACAGCCTTCTGGGCATGGTTGTAGCGCTCATAGCAACGAGCCATTTTGAGGGCTCGCTCGCCACGTTTGGTGCGCTCAGTATTCTGGGTGTTTTTATAAGCCCGTTTGTAGTGATCGGCTGCAACAAAATACTCGCCAAGGGCATAAGCCTTGTCGCCTTTTCTCTCGTAGGTGTCGGCATTACAAGAGAATAAGAGGAGGCTGAAAAGCAATAAGGATAATATGTGATTAAAAGAATGCAAGGGGGAATGTTCTTTTTACGTTTTGGGTTGTTATGTCAGCTATCTCTTCAGGAGTTTTAAAGTAAACCTCTGCGAGCTTATCTATTATATAAGGTATAAGGCTGGAGTCGTTTCGCACGCCACGATGAGGCACAGGAGCCATATAGGGTGAATCGGTCTCGAGCACTATGCGCTCAAGTGGCACTGTAGAGGCGAGAGTCTGAGGAAGGTTGCTCTTATTGAAAGTGAGGACTCCACCTATGCCAAGACAGAAACCTGGGAAAGCGAGGAGTTCCTGAGCCTCATGCTCGTTGCCAGTAAAGCAATGGAACACTCCGCCTGAGAGTTTGCCCTCATACTTACGGAGTATCTTCACCATCTCATTCTGAGCCTTGCGACAGTGAATCATCAGGGGCAGACGGAGCTCTATAGCCCACTCCACCTGACGCTCGAAGGCAAGGAGCTGCTCCTGTTCAAACTCACGAGACCAGTAGAAGTCGAGGCCGATTTCGCCGATGGCGATAAAGTTAACGGGAACGGGAACAGCTGCTGTAGTACAGCAGCAAACAGAACCAAGAGCGGAACCTGAAGCAGAAGCAGAAGCAGGATGTGAGATGAGAGCCTCGCGGATGATGGCGAGCTGGTCTTGCCAGTCGGCTTTCACATCCTCAGGATGGAGACCAAGCATTCCGTAGCAGTAGCCTGAGTATTGCTGGCAGAGGCGACTGACGGACTCTATGGAACTGACGTTGATGGCTGGAATAAACAACTTGGTCGCTCCAGCATCTTTGCAACGCTGGATAACGAGGTCGAGGTCTTCGCGAAATTCCTCGCCATCAAGGTGAGTATGAGTGTCGATGTAGTTCAAAGCCTTTGTACTTTGTACTTAGTCTCTTTGTCACTTATTGTTATTTCTCGCGCTTCATCATCTTGGCAGCATAGGCAAGGAGGGGTTCCTTCTTAGAGTCAGGAAGGTTGACCTTAGCCATAGCCTGCAGGGCTTGCTGGTAGTAATCCTCCATCTTAGCCTTAGCCATGAGGTCGATGCCAAGTTTGTTGTAGAGAGCTGTTACAGCCTTAACCTTCTCGTCGCGATTGAAGTCTGTGGCTGCAATCCATCGCTCAAGTTCCTGCTTATCAGCTCCTTGAGCTTTCTGCAAGGCATTGATGAGCATATAGGTCTTCTTGTTTGATGTGATATCACCACCAATCTCCTTGCCAAACACCTTTGGGTCACCATAGATGTCGAGGAAGTCATCCTGCAACTGGAAGGCAAGTCCCATAGCCTCGCCAAAGCGATAGAGGTTTTCGATATCCTCTTCAGGAGCACCAGCCATGAGAGCACCAATCTTAACAGCACAGGCAAGCAGAACACTGGTCTTGAGACGAATCATCTCAAGGTATTCCTGTTCAGCAACATCGTTACGAGTCTCAAAATCAACATCATACTGCTGACCCTCATTTATCTCGATAGCCGTCTGAGTGAAGGTGGCGAGCACCTTGGCAGCTGTGCCCTCGCCCACCTTGACAGAAGGAGCGAACTGTTGCATCCACTTAAAGGCGAGCACAAGCATATTATCGCCAGAGAGAATGGCAGTGTTGGCATTCCACTTCTTGTGAACAGACGGTTTGCCTCGACGCACATCGGCATCATCCATCAAGTCGTCGTGAAGGAGGGTGAAGTTGTGGTAGGTCTCCAACGCAACAGCCTGAGGCAGAACGTCTTCGCCGTTTTCTTTCCACATCTCATAAGCCATCATCATGAGGGCAGGACGCACCCTTTTGCCACCCAGAGAGAGCACATAACGAATAGGTTCGTATAAGCCCTTTGGCTCCACCTCTAAAGGCAGACGGTCGATATAGGCATTGATTTTCTCAGTCATAATAATCAGAATTATAAGGTAAAGGCAAGATTGACCATGAAACTGGAAGAAGAAACATGATACTTGCCGTATGACACATTAACATTAAATCGCTCAAGATTAAGACCAGCACCCACACCAAAGCCAGCACCATGAGAGGTCTCGCTGCCATTGCCGTCGCTCACCTTCATATCATGGGCACGACGCAGGTTGTAGCCACCAGCGATGTAAAACTCAGGGGTGAGAATGAGGTCAACACCCAGACAGGCATGCTGCAGGAACGCATAGTCCCAATGACCAAGGTCGCACAGGGTGAGCGACAAGCGGAAAGGCAGGGATTCGCCCAATCCCTTGGTAATACCCACCATAGCATCAGTAGGCAGACTCTCATACTCATCGTTATAAGCCGAGAGCTGACCACCCAGATTCTTCAGAACTATAGAAGCCGAGAGGTCGAGGTCAGGGTGATAGTAGTTGAGTCCGAGGTCTATGGCAGCAGCTGTACTGGTGTAGCTACCTATCTTGGAGTAGATGAACTTACCTCCCACTCCACCAACCAGATTCTTGGCGAGGGTGTAGGAAATCATAGGCTCGAAGACAATATCCATAGGTGTGAAATTGCCCAAGTCTGTATTGTGAGCATCACGCTGCTTGAGCGAGCCGTAGTTAGTGTAAAATATTGAGCCACCGACAGTTAGCTTGTCATTTACAACATGAGTATAGCCTGCTGTTCCTGTGTGCACTCCACTCATATAGTTCATATAGCCGAGTGAGACCGTCTGGTGCGAAACAGAAGCGAGCAAGGCAGGATTAGACAATGCCAGCGTAGCATCATCCTCTATTATCGAGATATTGTCGCCACCCAAAGCAGCAGCATGGGCACTGGTGGGAATCTTCAGAAAGGTCATGACCTTCTGACTATCATCTGCAAGGGCTGCAGTGGTAGTGGCGAAGAATAATATTGCCAAAAGAATTTTTCTCATCTATAGAATAACGTACGCGCGAGAAAAATATTATATCTCGTCATATCTCAAAGACTATAGGAATGGCTATCATAGAGCGACAGGGCTTGCCCTTGTCTATGCCTGGTTTCCAGTTTGGCATGAGGCGAGCCACTCTCATGGCTTCGTCGTCGAGCAGTTTGCCTGCACTCTGCACCAGTTTCAGGTCAGAGAGCGAACCGTCTTTGTTTACTATAAAACTTATTATCACCTTGCCCTGCAGCTTTTGCTTGAGAGCCTGGTCAGGATAATGAAGCTGGGCTGTGAGCCACTTCATAAACTCTACCATGCCACCAGGATACTGGGGCAGTTCCTCAACCACCTTGAGCACTTCCTCATCGTCGCCATTCAGGTTTATTGGGGGCTCTTCCTCTGTCTGCTCCACATCTTTCTGTTCCTCCTGCTGTTGCACAGGGTCTATGAACTCAGGGGCTGACTCAGTGGTCTCCTCCACCTTGTTGAGCTGAGCCACCTCGTCACGTTTCTGCTTCTTCTCCTGAGGCAGTGCAGCTGAAATCATATCGTCCTGTTCCTTGTTCAGCTCAAGGTCCATAGTGTAATCGTCGAATGCCTCGTCGAGCAGGTCGCCTATATTGCGGAAGGGAATGAAAAGTATGGCTATAAAGAAAAGCGTAACACCAACGAGTGATGCTACGAAGAACACAGGTCGCCTGTGCTCAAGGTCTGCTTTATAGCTTTTCTTTTCTTGCATTTTTTATACCCCAAACTGCTTGGGTGTCCGCTTGTCGCGATGATAAGAGCGATAGTCGTCAAGCTCTATCTCCACCTCTGGCTCATGAAGCTGCTGGGCTCGAGGCAAGCGGAACTTCTGATACTTTATGTTGAGTCCCCGCTCTATCCACATCGACTCGTAGTAGGTCTGGATGGAGAGTATCTGGCGAGTGTCATCGTCTATGCGCTCATCGTGGTAGAGGTCTGTAGTGCGAAAGAGCAGAGGCAACTTATTCTCATCCACCACATACGAGGTGTAGGTGAAGAGGAAGTTGGAGTCTGTCTTGAGGTGAATCACTCCACCATCAACCAGGAAACGGCGATAGCGCTCAAGGAAGTAGGTGGAAGTGAGGCGCTTACGCGGATTCTTCATCTGGGGGTCAGAGAAGGTGAGCCATATCTCCTGCACCTCGCCGTCGCTGAAGAAACGGTCTATCACCTCGATGTTGGTGCGAAGGAAAGCCACATTCTTCAGTCCCTGCTCCAGAGCCTGAGTGGCACCAGTCCACATCCTGGCTCCCTTGATGTCCACACCTATGAAGTTGACATGAGGAAACAGTTTGGCAAGCTCCACTGTATATTCGCCCTTGCCACATCCCAACTCGAGCACTATGGGGTTGGAGTTATGAAAATATTGTTGTCGCCAACTGCCCTTCATTTCAAAAGGCACGTTGTCGACAACACTATATGGATACTGGAACACATTCTCATAGCGTTCCATATCAGCAAATTTAGCGAGTTTTCCCTTTCCCATTAAATAACTGGTTGAGCTTCTTCTTTCAGGTCTTCATAGAAATGAGACACTGCTGCATTCACATAAGGAGTAAGGAAGATGAACCCTATGCCCAGAGTGAGGACTGAGAGTATAGCCCAGCCTATGAAGCTGAGATAGAGCAGAAAGATGTCCATCTTGTGACCCTGCATCATCTGCATACTCTTCTCTATCGCCTCGTTGTTCTTTATTTCAGGGTTATCCTTCAGTATGTATGAAGTCATGGCATAAGAGAATGCCTTGATGATGCCTGGAATGATGAGCAGCAGGGTCCAAAGGAAGATATACACCTTCTGAAGCAGCATGGTGCAGAAGATACGGAGGAAATCCTTGTAACCATCAAACATGCGCGAGATGTCGAGCTTCTCGCCACGAACCAGCATAAGGAACATGATGGCGAAGCCCCACTCCAACGGTATCATGGCAAGACTCCACAGAGTCTCAAAACCAAAGGTCACCCCTGACAGACACACGGGAGCAGCAGCTATCAGCACACTACAGATAATGGTAGAGATAGCAGCATCAGCCCAGTTGCCCTTGAGTGTGTCGAGCGCCCTGTTCTTGTAATTTGAAATAGAATCCATAGTGGTATTAATGTAAACTGTGTTCCGAGCTCTGCTCGCCTGAGAGCTTCGCTCGAAGAACTGTGAATTATTCTATCACCACACGAGTCCAACCGTGAACGTCAGGCTCTGTGCCATACTGTATGCCACGAAGCTTGGTGTAGAGTTTCTCTGACCAAGGACCTGGCTTGTCGCCAAAGCTGTAAGTCTTGCCTGTCTCCAGGTCGTCTATCTTAGATATTGGAGAGATAACAGCTGCAGTGCCACAAGCACCAGCCTCCTCAAAGGTTGAGAGCTCCTCTTCAGGTATCTGGCGACGCTCCACCTTCATGCCCAGATCCTCAGCCAACTGCATGAGCGACTTGTTGGTGATAGAAGGAAGAATAGAGGTTGACTTTGGAGTGACATAGGTGTTGTTCTTAATGCCAAAGAAGTTGGCTGCACCACACTCGTCAATGTACTTCTTCTCCTTAGCGTCGAGATAGAACTCACAGGCATAGCCCAGGTCGTGAGCCTTCTTGTTAGCCTGCATAGAAGCAGCATAGTTGCCACCCACCTTATATATACCTGTGCCTAAAGGAGCTGAACGGTCGTGCTCACGAATGATAACATAAGGGTTGGTAGAGAAACCACCCTTGAAGTATGGTCCTACTGGAGTAACAAATATAAGGAACAGATACTCAGTAGCTGGGTGAACACCCACCTGAGCCGATGTGCCTATGAGCAGCGGACGGATGTAGAGTGTAGCACCACTCTCATAAGGTGGAATGAACTCCTGGTTAAGGCGAACCACCTTGTCAACCATAGCGTTGAACTTCTCTGTAGGCAGTTCAGGCATCAGTATGCCACGACATGTGGACTGCAGGCGGGCAGCATTCTCGTCAGAACGGAACACCCTCACCTTGCCGTCAGGACAGCGATAAGCCTTCAGTCCCTCGAAAGCCTCCTGACCATAGTGCAGACAGGTAGCTGCCATGTGCATGTTGATGGTCTCTTCAGAAGAAACCTCTATCTCACCCCACTTGCCGTCGCGATACCAGCAACGAACGTTGTAATTAGTCTTACGGTAACCAAAACCCAGGTTACCCCAATCAAGTTCTGCCATTTTCTTTTGTATTGTTAAATTGTTAGTTTTATCCGTTTTCAACAAGATGCAAAATTATAAATAATTTTCCAACAAACAAAGGAAAACACACATTTTTAATTTCTTTTAGACAAAAAGCGAGCAAAAACCAAGCGAAGCCGAGTGAATACTCAGCCCAAAACCTATACTACAGCCCATAGCCACCAAACTATCAGCCAAGAATACAAAGCTTTTAGCCACAAAAGCATGGCACCTGAACAGAGGAGCTTTGCCTCCACCCAAAATTAACCAGCTAATTTAACGAATTAACTAGTTAATTTTAAGAATTAGCTAGTTAATTCTACATAAAAGCATAGCTTCTCCAACCAGAAGATATGCCACCAGTCGTAAAAGCAATGAAACCCTGCACAGATACTTAGCCTCAAGACACAAAAAAGGCCCGGACCTAAGTCCGAGCCCTAATAATCTATGCTTTTTGATAAATCCTAAATCTTCTTTATTTAGAAGTTGTAGTAAGCACCGAAGCTGATGTTATTAGCGAAGCCAATGAAGAACTTTGAACCATCACCATGCTTCTCACTATCCTTCTGGTAACCGATGCCACCGACACGAGCTACGAGAGAAAGCTTCTGTGTAGGAGTGAAAGCGATACCAGGAGTGATACCTACGTTAATAGAATTGCCACGATCCTGATTGTAAACCTTGAAACCTACACCACCATCAGCGAAGATAGATACCTTATCCCACTTTACGAAGCTGTAGCGAACATAAGGAGCAATCTTGAAGTAGTTGAAAGACTCACCAGTCTTCATGCCTGTCATTGTACGCTCATCTGTAGCAGAAGTACCAGCCTGAGCTGTACCATCCCATGCATTAACAGCACTGTTGTTAGAAGTACCGAAACCAAGTGCTACTGCTACTGACCACTTGTCTGAGAGGTTGTAACCTACCTCTGGAGCAATCTCAAATGTAGTCATGTTGTCATTTGCGTTGCTTGAAAAATCAAGAGCAAAAGAACCACCTGCCCACCACTGAGCGTTTGCTGTCAAAGTTGCTGCAGCCATAACTGCCATTACAAAAATCTTTTTCATAATTTCAATGTTTTTATAGTCCCTACTCGATTAAAGGTTTTCGGGTTTCCCTTTTTATATTTCTCTTAATTATTTTGGCTGATTTACGTTTTTGTTTTGTCGATGCAAATTTATGAACTTTTTCTTTATTCTGCCAAATAAATTAAGAGATTTTTGATAAATTCCACTGTTTTTCTGTTAATTTTTAACTTTCATTCACATTTAGGGCACAAAAAACTATAAATTTATACAAGAAATATACAAAAACAAAAGAGGACAGAGCTAAAAAAACTCTGTCCTCTTTAAGGTCTGATAGTTAAGTGCGTATTCTATAGCGTTTTACTACTTATCCGTGATGGTGAGTTTGCGATTAGAATTATCAGCCAGCACTTGATTGACTATATCAGTTATCTGCTGCTTCAGCTCGTTGATAAACGTGGCAGCATCATACTTCTGGTGCTCTATATCGCGAAGTTTCTTCTCCCACAGACCAGTGAGTTCAGGCGACTTGAGCAGTTCCTCGTGTATGAGGTCGATGAGCTCGATGCCAGTAGGTGTGGCAACCACTCGCTTGCGCTCTCTGCGAATATAGTGACGCTTGAATAATGTTTCTATAATGTTCGCGCGCGAGGAAGGTCTGCCTATGCCATTCTCCTTCATAGCAGCGCGGAGTTCCTCATTATCCACAAACTTGCCTGCTGTCTCCATAGCCCTGAGCAGGGTTGCCTCAGTATAATAAGGTGGAGGGGTGGTCTGCTTCTCAGTAAGGGTTGGCTGATGAGGTCCTTTCTCACCCTTTACGAAGGTGGGAAGTAAAGACTCACCCCCTGCCCCTCTCTTGGAGAGAGGGGTGTCATTTGCTTCTTCTGAGTTGTCTTCTGGTGATTGTTCCCCTCTCTCCAAGAGAGGGGTTAGGGGGGAGTCTGCCATACAAACTCTATATCCTTCTTCCAGAATTTCCTTACCTGAGGTCTTGAAAGCCACATCATCCACCTTACCCTCAACAGTGGTGGTGGAGAATTTGCAATCAGGATAGAAGACAGCTATAAAACGGCGAGCCACCAGATCATAGACATTACGCTCCATATCACTAAGACCAGCTGGCACCACTCCTGTAGGGATGATGGCATGGTGGTCAGTAACCTTAGTATTGTCAAACACCTTCTTGCTCTTCTTCAGGGGTTTGCCACCTATGGCGCGAATGAGGTCAGCATAGGGAGCCACACCATTAAACTTTACCTGATAGACACCATTGAGCGTCTGAGGACATTTCTTATATATATCATCAGTAAGGTACTGGGTGTCAACTCGGGGATAGGTAGTAACCTTCTTCTCATACAGACTCTGAATGAGCGAGAGAGTGGTTTCAGCAGTGTAAGAGAACTTCTTGTTGCACTCCACCTGAAGAGTGGTAAGGTCAAAGAGCTGGGGAGGTTTCTCTGTGCCAGACTTCTTGGTCACACTGGTTATCTCAAACTCCTTATCCTGTATAGTCTTGAAAGCCTCTTCACCCTCTTCCTTTGAAGTAAACTTACCCTTAGAAGCTGTGAAGAGAGTATCACGATAAATGGTGGAGAGCACCCAGTAAGGCTCTGGCTTGAAGTTGTCTATCTCCTTCTGACGATTTACGATAATGGCGAGAGTTGGAGTCTGCACCCTGCCAATAGAAAGCACACCTGCCCCACCCTTGCGAGTGCGACTGTTGTCACCATACTTGATGGTATAGAGACGAGTGGCATTCATGCCAAGAAGCCAGTCGCCTATGGCACGAGAGAGACCAGCCAGATAGAGTGGCTCGTATTCTTTCTGCTCTTTAAGGGAAGAGAAGCCCTCACGAATAGCCTCTTCAGTAAGAGAGGAAATCCACAGGCGCTTGACAGGACACTTGACACCAGCCTTCTGCATAACCCATCGCTGAATGAGTTCACCCTCCTGACCAGCATCACCACAGTTTACTATCTCGTCAGCCTCCTTAAAGAGTTTCTCGACAATAGCAAACTGTTTCTTTATATGGTCTTGCTCTATGAGTTTGATACCAAAGCGAGCTGGTATCATAGGCAGAGAGCCCAGCGACCAGTGTTTCCACATCTCCTGATAGTCGTTAGGTTCCTTGAGGGTGCACAGATGACCATAGGTCCAAGTGACCTGATAGCCATTGCCCTCGATATATCCGTCACGAGAACTCTTGGCACCAAGCACATTGGCTATCTCACGAGCCACACTGGGTTTCTCAGCAATACAAACAATCATTCAAATTGAAAGTTGAAAGTTGAACATTGAATGTTAAAACTTACTGACTTGGTCAAGCAGCCACTGCTTCTGCTCAGGAATAGTCATATTAGAATTGTCGAGCAAGAGGGCATCATCAGCCTTGCGCAAAGGCGAAACCTCGCGATGTGAGTCGATATAGTCTCGCTCCTGAACATTCTTGAGTATCTCATCATAATCAGCAGGCATACCCTTAGCCTTCAGTTCGTCAAAACGCCTCTGGGCACGAACCTCAGCAGAGGCTGTAACAAACACCTTGAGCTCAGCATCAGGAAAGACAGTAGTACCTATATCCCTGCCATCCATCACAATGCCCTTCTCCTTACCCATCTCACGCTGCTGGTCAACCATAGCCTCGCGAACGAAAGGAATGGCTGCAATCTTGCTGACATGATTAGACACCTCAATAGAACGGATAACTTTCTCCACCAGTTCGCCATTAAGGTAGGTGTCTGGTCTGCCTGCCTCAGCATTAAACTTAAAACTGATATGTATATCAGGCATCTCAGCCTTCAGTTCGTCAGTCATCACCTCGCCTGAGTCATCAAACAGATTATGGCGCATAGCATAAAGCGTAACTGCCCTGTACATAGCACCTGTATCCACATATATATAACCCAGTTCCTTAGCCAGGTCTTTCGCCATAGTGCTCTTGCCACATGATGAATGACCGTCTATTGCTATTGTAATCTTTTTCATATCTTTCTTGTTTTTTATTTTATTTTCTCTACTTTTTCCTTACACTTCTCCATCAGCCATGTGGGGGTGGAAGTGGCACCACATATTCCCACACTATTCATGCCCTCAAACCATTCAGGCTGTATCTCGTCAGGTCCTGCAATGAGGTAGCTGCGAGGGTTCTTTTCCTTGCAGGCTTTATAGAGCACCTTGCCGTTACTGCTCTTGTGTCCACAGACAAAGAGAATGAGGTCATGCCTGGTAGCAAAAGAACAGATGTTTGGCATACGGTTTGCCACCTGACGACAGATGGTATCGAAGCTTTGGAATATAGCTCCTTCCTCTATATGCTGCTGACAGTATTCTATAATCTGATGAAACTCATCAAGTGATTTCGTAGTCTGAGAATAGAGATAGATGTTATGTGAGAAATCAAGTTTCTTAGCATCATCAGCATGTTCTATGACTATTGCCTTGCCATTAGTCTGTCCCACCAGACCAAGCACCTCAGCATGACCGTTCTTGCCAAATATTACAATATCAGTGGTGCGAGAATTATCATCTATGGTGGAGAATTTCTTCTTGATACGCTTTTGTAAGGCAAGCACCACAGGACAAGTGGCATCAATTATCGTGATGTTATTCTTCTGTGCCAGTTCGTAAGTGGTTGGGGGTTCGCCATGAGCACGAAGCAGGACTGTGGCATCATGAAGCTGGGCAAACTCATCGTGGTCGATGGTTATCAAACCCATTCCACGCAAACGCTCACACTCCATACCATTGTGGACTATATCGCCAAGGCAGTATAGTTTCTCGCCATTGGCAAGTGTTTCCTCTGCTTTCTTTATGGCTGTGGTAACACCGAAGCAGAAACCAGAACCATTATCTATCTCTACTATCACCTTTTCTATCCTCCATACTTTTCGCTCAGGTAATTGTAATACAAATCCATGAGGTTATGAGCTGCTACGAAACTGGTTTTCTCGCCATTCTGCACACTCTCTTCCATTCCCTTCATCGCATCCTTGACAACTGGATTGTTGTAGAAACTGTTGCGAAGGGTGTTGTCTATCGTTTCATACATCCAGTATTTGTTCTGTTCCTGACGACGTTTCTCAAAGTATCCGTTCTTCTTCACGAAATCGAAATACTCATACACCATCTCCCACACCTCTTTTATGCCATAGCCGTAAAAACCTGAGTAGGTCAACACCTTACGTTGCCATCCGCTCTCAGGCAGAGGGAAGAAATGAAGTGCATTACGAAAGCCCTGAGCAGCCATCTCGCAACGTTTCACATTGTCGCCATCACACTTGTTTATCAGTATGGCATCGCTTATCTCCATTATGCCTCGTTTTATGCCTTGCAGCTCATCACCTGTGCCAGCCACCTGCAACAGCATGAAGAAATCGACCATAGAATGACAGGCTGTCTCGCTCTGTCCCACTCCGACGGTCTCAACGAATATCTTGTCGAAGCCAGCTGCTTCGCAGAGTATGATGGTTTCACGAGTCTTACGAGCCACGCCACCCAGACTGCCAGCTGAGGGACTGGGACGAATGAAAGCGTTAGGATGAACAGCCAGTTTCTCCATACGGGTCTTATCGCCCAGGATGCTTCCCTTAGAGCGCTCAGAAGAAGGGTCGATAGCCAACACGGCAAGTTTGCCTCCATAGTTATCCAATACATGAAGTCCAAACTGGTCAATAGATGTTGACTTACCTGCTCCTGGTACTCCACTAATACCTATTCTTACAGAATTACAAGCATAAGGCAAGCATTTCTCTATCACTTCCTGAGCCTTAGTCTGATGATCTGGTATCATACTCTCCACCAACGTGATAGCCTGTGATAGCATAGTGACATCACCCTTTAGTATGCCACTGACTATATCATCGACTGAGTGTTCTTTACGTTTGAAACGATGACGATCAAGATATGGATTTATGCTGCTTGGCTTTACTATGCCTTGATTGACCTGTAAGCCTTGATATTCAGAGCTGTTTTCTGGATGTTCCATATTATATTTAGGATTTTCCTTGTTTATCTTTTAATCTCCAACACTACCTTCTGATGGTTTGGATCATTGGTAATCATGAGGATTCGTGGACGCATACGAAGTTTCTTCAGGTCCTTTGCCTTACATGTCACGGTCAGCTTTGCCGTCTCACCTGGTTCTATTTTCTTTTTATCGAGTGACACGTTTATGCCTGTGGTGAATAGCTGCAAAGACTGTATTTCGAGAGCTGTGCGACCATTGTTGCTCAATGTCACCTCATCCTTATATTTCGACTTGCTGGCAAGCGGAGTCATATCGATATATTTCCTTGACATCTCAAGACGAGGAGCGACTGCCCGCTTCACATCATCCTTGGCAAGGGCTGGAGGCAATAATATGGCTGATACGGTAATCACCTTTTCAGGACTCACCTTGTCACTTCTGTTCTTACCTAAATAAACGGTGGTCTGGTTTAGTCCGTAGCTAAGCAGTTTGTTTGAGTGCAGGGTGAGTCTGACAGTGCCCTTCTGTCTTGGCCCTAACACCTTTGGAGTAACCTCTGCTGTAAGATATGACGGGAGTCGTAGAACCACTGGTGTAGCATTCTGAGAGGAAGGATTCATTATGTGAATCTCCTGGGTCAGTTTCTGTCCCTTGTTAACATCATCATACTCCACATTATCCTTATCAGCAAGCAGAGACCCCATGCGACAAGGGTATTCTCCTGAGTAATTCTCTATCTTAGTAACCACCACACCACTAACTACAATCTCTGTTGGTGTGCCACCTCTGTTAGGTTCTGTAAACACTCTCACGACACGAGAGAAATGACCCAGTTGCTTGGCATCGAACGTCAAAGACACCTGAGCCTTAGCGTTAGGCATCAGTCTGCCCTTGGTGAAGTTTGCTGTTGTGCAACCACACCCTGTATCAATATCTTTTATCTCAACCGCTTTGCCAGTGGTATTCTTCAGTTCCAAAGTGTATGTGGCTGGTTTGTTGAAAAGCATTTCACCACAATCCATCTCTCTACTTTCAGGGGTAAGGTCCTGGGCTCCCACACATAGAGGGAACATAGAAGAGGAAAGAATCAAGGATGTTATGGCTGTCAGAAATCTATTTATCATATACAGTTATTCAAAAGTTCAAATGGTTAATGGGGTCTGGGATTATTTTACATTCAGCTTCATAGCCTCAGCACTTCCACGGAATTCTGGGGCATATTCGCAAACTATGGTTGCATTGCCTGACTGATATTCGCCTATCCTGCTGACGTAGTATTCTGTTTCTATCTCGTACTTACCCTTAGCCAACTGGTCGAAGTGGTATATCGACTTGGAGTCTCGCATCTCTGTATAATAACCTCTGTATGCACCCCAACGATAACCTGAAAGTTGGTTGACTGGTTCGAGACAGGCAGGACGATTATCAGTAACTGTAACAAAGTCATAATCTCTGTCTGCCACAATGGTGAGTTTTACCTTCACCTTCTCGCCCACCTTGAGTTTCTCTGTCTTCAGTTCCCTGCTTATGCTCAGGGCTCCCTGAATATCCTCTGGTCTTACAGTGTAAGTGGCGAGCATAGTGGTATCCTTTACATCATGCAGGGCATAGAGCGCATTGACAGTATTTATTGGGTTGTCCCACTTCTGAGTGCGCTTTGACGATACTATCCACCTCTGCATCTCGCTTATTGTCTGTTCGTCTTCTGGTGTCACATTCTGCATCGCCTCGATACACATCGTCTGGGTTGGAATGCGATAGCTGCACCATGAATATGAAGCCCTGTAAGAGTCAAAATATCTGCCCATATCAGCACGATACACTGTATGCTGCTTTATAGACTCCACAAATTCAGAGGCTTTCTTTTTCTTGCCGTTTTCATTAAGGGTTATAGCTGACACAGCCTTGGTCTGCATATCATCAAACTTAGTCTCTTCATATATCATCTTGCGGAAGAAACTCTCAGCAGCACCTCCATCCTTTCCGCTTATGGCAAGGGTGTAGAGCCAGTCTAATGCCGTTGATGAGAGATATCTTACATTATATTTCTTCATCTCGTGCATCTCTTTTTCCATCTCTTTCTCAGCAAACTTAAATGCCTTCTCCATCATGACTTCAGTATTAGTCTGCTTGCCACACATAAGGTTGAGTCGGGCAAGGGTCTTGAGCACTTCAATGGTGATGTATCTGTTGCTCTGCATACCATTATACCATGCAAAACCTCCGTCGGCATGTTGCAGATTTATAAGCTGTGCCAATACGTTGTCGTTTGCTGGAGATACTATAGTGTCGTTGAGGTGTGCAGATACCACATTGGCATATATTGCCTGTACCAAGGTTATGGCATTTGTGCTCTTTGGCACCTGCAATTCTGGTAATGCCTCCATCAGCATCTTTCGTGGGTTTACCACTATTGCCGTGGTGTCTGCCTGAATCTCTTTTTCTGTCAGTACAGGCAACAGATGCTGTTCGCCGTCAGAGAATCCTAGCACCTGAGCTGAGAAACTACATAACAGGTCACCTTCTTTCTCCACGTCATAGGCAAAGGTCACTCCCTGTGTTCTGCCAGCCTCTGTCATCACCGTCTTGCTCTCTCGGCTAATCACCTTCTCTGTCTTGGCATCCTTCACTATGAAGTTCACTGTCACCTTTTGTGCTTTCTCCATCAGATTGGCTATGCTGGCACTTATCGTCGCCTTATCACCCACTCTCAAGAATCGTGGCATCTTAGCCTGCACCATCACCTTCTTCTGTGTCAGGGCTGTGGTATCCATGAGTGCATATCGCATCTCCTTATCATGAGCAAGTGCCATAAAGCGCCATGTGGTAACACTCTCTGGCATAGTGAACTTCAGGGTTGCCACACCACTCCTATCTGTCAGCACCTGTGGCAGGAAGAATGCCGTCTCGCCAAAGTTGGAACGCATAGGCACATCAGCCTCAGCACTATTGCCTGCATAGCCCACAGTAACGACCTCATCGGCAGCGACGTCGAATGAACCTATAGGCATACTGCTGCTATTTGTCTTTGCCATTGCCATCATAGGTGCTGATTCTACACAGTCAAAGACCTTTTGGTTCACCTCATACAGACCTCTGGATTTTCCTGACACACCTAATGCATAATATCTTCTTACTCTGATGTAGTCTTCATCTATGTAGTTGAAGGCAAGTTTTTCCTCCTTAAACAGCTTGAATTCTTTATGTCCGTAGAAATATGTCGAACCAATATGTCCTGTGTTCCATCCCATTGTTGGGAGATACAGCGAACGATAGTCACCAAGAATCCAATTATTGCCCTTCAATGCATCCAGACTCTTGTCATACATCACAGCCATCACCTGCGCCTTGCTTGGCGTGCCGTCAGGGTTCTTAATCTTCAGAGTCCATGTCTCCGTCTGCCCTGGGTATAGCTTATTGCGGAATGTGCCCCACTCCATAGTGAGTGTCTTTGATGGCAGATATTTCTTAATCTGAACATTATCATTCACCATCTCTCCGTCCTTAACCCATGCTACTGAGAATGTCACTCCATCACCATACTCCTCTTTATATAATAAGGTGTATGTGGTGGAATCATTAAACTCTATCCTTCCTTTCTCCATTACGCTGTCGCTTGCACATAATGTGTAATATGCAAACACCTTTGATGCTTTGTCAGCACCCACATTCCTCAGCGTAATCTTTACGGGTTCGTTATTCTCACTAAAATTCTTTGCTGAAGCAGAAACGGCTTCTGGTGCTTTTGGTGTTTCAGGCTTCTGAGGCTTGTCATTCTCTCTCTTCTTTGTTATGCTCTCTGAGTGAGATTCACCTGTGTCGTCTGTCACATCAGCCTTCAGAGTATAGTGATAGCAGTAATACCATTTCTTGTCAACATCCTCTGGCAATGTCATCGGCATATGGGCATAGAACATTCCATCAGCATCAGTGTAGAGGGTATCATTAAGTAATATCGTACCACCATACCTGAAGTATTGGGTTCTCTTTACCTCAAAAACGACCTTGGCATTTGCCACTGGCACTCCGCTGTAGGTCTTTACCTCACCCTTTACTATTATGGTGTCTTTATTTGTTTTTTCTGTACTAAGTTTTTCGTTTTCGTCTATAGTCAGTTTCACCTCAAAGTTAGGACGCTTGTAATCCTCTACTCTGAAGCTGACACTACTTGTCACACTTCCTTTACCTGCTACACTATAATAGCCGTTCTCACCCTCTTCTGGTATCTTGAAGTCGGCTGTCGCAGTTCCATAATCATCTGTTACTACGGTCTTCTCCTCCATTGCTTTGTTTTTTCTATCCCGCAATATCAGAGTTACCTTTTCTCGTGGTGATACCATCGTTTCCTTACCGTCCATTACCGTATGGCACAATACACTGACGTGCACTGTCTGTCCCCTGCGATATATCGCCCTGTCAGCATACAAGTTGATGTGGTTCTGCACTTTTTGTGCCTTCCCCGAACGGTAACTTGTCCATACTGCCGTTGCAGGCATAGCCGTATCACTACCCTTAGTGGCGTAGATATAATAGGCGTTTCCATAGATATTGGCATCCTTCTTCTTAATGACAAGTTCACCATTACCGTCTGTAATACCCACTTGTTCTTTCTGTTCTTTCGTGCCCCTTAATCTCTTTGTATAGTGCACAGTGGCACCATCAACAGGTGCTCCTGTCTTTGCATCAACAACCACAACTCTCACCTTGTCATCAGGCAGAGCCATCTCTATTACCTTCAGGTTGGTAACATATAGTGTGTCTGTCGTTCTCTTTATCTCTCCCTTTTCATCAGCTATGCTGACTGTCCACTTTCCTAACGGCAACCTGCCTATGGTCAGCGTATCACTTTCTTTCTCCTCCCATTCGTTCTTCAGATTAAAGGTATGGGTATATCTCTTTTTATCACCATTACCGTTTACAAGTGTCACATTCAGCTGACCTATGTTTCTGACATGTTTTAAGGTCAGCTTCACATCATCCTGTGTTGACACCACCTGTTTGGCTATCTTGGCATCAAAAGAAGGCTTAGTCAGTTCATTCCTAATATTTTTTATGAAATTGATTTCCTTCCAGTCTTTCCATTCCACGAGAGCCTTATCTATCATAGCCACAGCCTTACCTGCATCTTTTTCGTTGGCTATGGCATCACCCAATCTGCGCCACTTAACCACCTTGTTGTCTTTACCATAGTATTTCTCCAACAGGTCTGTGGTCTTTTTCCCTTTGTCATCTGTCAGGATTATAAGGCTTAGCAGGTCGTTGTTGAAATACCTGCTGTCCTCTCCCTTCACTATCAGGGGCAGATACTCATGCGCCTTTCCTGCTTTCCTATATAGCGCAGAGTCTGGTGACGACAATAGGGAATCTATCCATTGTTCATTCTGTTTGTCATCATTTTTCCAACTCACATTGGCATAACGCACATAACACAAGTCTGCCAATGCTGCCTCCACACCACGCCCATTCTCGCGCCATTTCATCTGGCGTGTTTTCAGTCGAGCCTGTGCTGCCTTTAACGAATCAGGAGAAATCTCTCTCTGCAACACCATTTCCTTCATAAGTGCTGCAAGCAGATTGCCATAATCCTGACCTTTCTCAGCCTTGCGCTCTATCTTTTCAATAGCCGCAAGGGCACTCTTCGGCTGGTCCTTATCCTCTGCTGTCTTCACTTGCTTCCATAGTGAGGTAAACGACTGAGCCTCCGCCTGTTGGATGAAGAGCGAAGAATGAAGAACAAAGAATAGGGAGAATATGTAGAAGCAGTGTTTCATAACTTTAATGAACTGTTACTCGTTTTGTTTTCTCTCGTTCAGCATTTCTACGATTGGTCACAGTCACTATCGACTGTGCCAGAGCGATAAATGCCTGACCTGTCGGCGATGCCACATTCAGGGCTGCTGGTGTTCCATTGTCACCATTCTCACATATATCCTGCACTACAGGAATCTGTGCCAGCAATGGCACGTTCATCTCCTCTGCCAGTTGCTTACATCCCTCTTTGCCAAAGATATAGTATTTCTCATCAGGATGCCTCTCAGGAGTAAACCATGCCATATTCTCCACCAGTCCCAATATAGGCACATTCACCTTATCGTTGGTGTACATATCAATACCCTTTCTGGCATCAGCAAGTGCCACCTGCTGTGGGGTGCTCACTATCACAGCACCCGTTATGGCGAGTGTCTGCAACAGCGACAGGTGTATGTCGGATGTGCCAGGAGGAGTGTCAAGAATTAGGTAATCCAGTTCGCCCCAGTCGGCATCGGCTATGAGTTGCTTCAGTGCGCTGCATGCCATACCTCCACGCCACAGTGTAGCAGTGTCTTTGTTCACAAAGAATCCTATTGAGAGGAGTTTCACGCCATATTGCTCTACGGGCATTATAAGCTGCCTGCCGTCTTTCTCTATAGCATAGGGGCGAGCCTCCTCCAGTTGGAACATCTTAGGCACTGACGGACCGAAGATATCAGTGTCAAGCAGTCCTACACTATAACCCAAACGGGCAAGTGATATGGCGAGGTTGGCACTAACGGTACTCTTGCCTACTCCGCCCTTGCCTGAACTTACTGCTATGATGTTTTTCACATCAGGCAACAGTTTGTCGTCCTCAGGACGTGGTGCAGACTTAAACTCCGTCTTTATGTTGACCTCTACGCTGTCTGTATCATTAGGAAATGCCTGTTTTACGTGATACCTTATAGCTGCCTCGGCTGCCTTCAATGTTGATTTCAGGAATGGGTCTGTCTCTCTCGGAAACTTCAGCACCACCTCTACCATCCATCCTGCTCCATCACACTGTCTTTTAACTACAGGCTGGTCGGCAAGCATCTCGCTCTCCACCAGGTTTCGTTTGGTGCCTGCATATATCACGCTACCAAGCGCATCAACTATTATCTTTGGATATAATGTCATTTGATTATCTGATTTGAAGTCACCTTGTACCTTGTACTTAGTCACCTTGTACCTTCTTTATTTCCTCCTCTGTCTTGGTCAGTTTGTCCTTACAGAGTTGTATGAGTTGTTTTGCCTCCTTCAGCTTCTGGGTGAGCGAGTCGATGCTCACATCGCCGCTCTCCATCTGCTGAACAAGTTCTTCCAGACGCTTCATCGCGTCTTCATATTTCATATTATTATCTGCCATGTTACTTTCTTTTTTTTTGAGAAGCACAAAGGTAGCATTTTATTTTGACATATACAAATCCACTTATGATTTTTTCAGGGCTATCTTATAGAATGAGCCTTCTTCTGATGCCTTGTGCTCGTAATTCTTAGATTTCAGCACTCTACCCAAAGCCGTCAGCTCGTCGTGAGTATTCTGCACTTTTGGATATTTCTCTGCTATGGCAGCCATCACGTCGTCAAGTTTCATGAATGGTGTTTCAGCAGGAGTCTGCTTGGCAGGAACGAATACAGCACCTACCATCTCTGGATAATCACCCATAAGGTGATGCAGCCACAGAGCAGTCATATCCTCAAGGGTCTTGCCCTTAGTCTCAGGAACGAGCTTCCATACGAATACGGCAGCAAGGATACAGATAATGCCATACAATCCGTAGGTGAACCAGTGTCCGAAATGGTCACCCTCAGTCAAGTGCAGATTAAACATGGGCACGAAGCTAGAACTTACGATGAAGTTGAATACCCATTGGAATGCAACGGCTATAGCAACAGCAGCACCACGGATAGTGTTAGGGAACACCTCTGCTATGAGTACCCAGCATATTGGTCCCCAAGAGAACATGAAGCATGCTGAATATATCAGAAGATTTGCCATGCAGACATCCTCCATACCTGGCTGACCGAATGATACAGCCACGCCAAAGGCACCTACCGCCATACCGATAGAACCTACTATGAGCAGCGGACGGCGACCCAGTTTCTCCACCGTGAATATTGCAACGAGTGTGAATATGATGTTCACTATACCAGTAAAGATGGTAACGGTCATCTCATTATCGAAGCCCATAGCGTCATATATACGTGGAGCATAATACAACACAGCATTAATACCTACTGCCTGCTGGAACACAGAGAGCATGATACCCACAAAGATACACATCCATCCATAGGTGAAGAGCTTCTCCGTCTTGGTGTGCATAGTCTCCTTGATTTCCTCAAGAATGACGTGTGCCTGGCGCATGCCGTTGATACGAGAGAGCACATGCTGGGCGTTGTCAAATTTTCCTACAGAAACGAGGTAACGAGGACTTTCAGGAACAAAACATATCAGTATAGTGAACAGAGCTGCAGGAATCATCTCTGAGCCAAACATATAACGCCAACCTGTGGTTATTGTCCATTGGTCGCTATGTGGCAATACAGCATTCACTCCCTGCCCTATGCTCACTATCTCTGGCATCTCATGGTCGCCTAATATCATAAAGTTGACGAAATACACCACCAACTGACCGAAAATTATGGCAAACTGGTTCCAGCTTACAAGCATACCACGTATTTTATAAGGTGATATCTCACCGATATACATAGGACACACTGCAGATGCCAGTCCTACACCTATGCCACCTATCACACGATACACATTAAACACCAACAGGAGGTCGTAGCTTGGAACACCACGTTCAAAAAGAAGTGTTTCAGGCTCCATGCTGCCATAAGCCGAAATAAAGAACAGCACACCAGCTATCATGAGTGTACGCTTACGACCCAAGTTTGAAGCAAAAAGTCCCGAGATAGCCGAGCCTATAATACATCCTATAAGCGCACTCGACGACGTTAAACCGTGATAAAGGTCAGAATGGGTATAGTCTTCAGCACCCATAAAGAATGCCTGCAAACCCTTCTCTGCACCAGAGATAACAGCCGTATCATAGCCAAACAACAAGCCACCTAATACGGCAACCATTACAATCGAAAACAGATAGCTCTTGCTACCTTTGTCAACATTTTGTTCCATACATTATAATAGATTTAATTACATTAGTCTATACACTCAGTTATTAAGCAGCACATCAGCCTTTTTATAATGGCATATGTGCAAAATCACTGCAAATTTAAACAAAAAAAATGATACAAAAGAATGATTCGAGTAAAAATTTCACTACAAGTGCTCATTCAGCCTGACATCAACAGAGTGGCTGTCGAGTAAGTTGGAATTCTAAACAGTGTAAAAAAATTTGCTGTGACAAAAAAACTTATTATCTTTGCAGTCACAACAAACCTATAACTCCCTCCATATGGAAAAATTCTATCATGGCACTTCTGTGCTATATAAAAAGTTCGACATCGCCCATGCCCTTGAGGGTGATGGTAAGGCAAAGTTTGGTTTTGGCACCTATGTCACTGAATCCTATACCTCTGCTGCTCACTATGCCTACAACAAGAAGCGTCCAGAGAACAAGGACTATTATGTCTATACCCTCGAGATTCCCGACATGACTGCCGACAACCACCTCTTCTCCGTTCGTCCTGTTCATCCTTCCATCATTGAGCGCACTGAGAAGGCTCTTGGTGAACAGGTGCCTGACGAAGCTAAAGCCGTGGGCAAGTTCTTCCGCAAATACGTTGGCAACCGCCTCATAGGTGAAACAGGCACCACGAAGCAACTCATTGGCAAGGCCAGTCTCGATGCCGAGAAAGCAGCCTCCAGGTTCTTCAGCAGTATCGGCCTGGAATACTTCGCCTGGCCACAGGCACAGTCTAAACCTGACGGTCTCACCAATCGTGTCGTGCTCAATATTGACAAAATTCGCATTGTTCGCATCGACAAGGTAGAACTCGATCCTAAGAATTTCCAATTTATTGAAGGCACCGATAAAGCAATTCCCTTAGATAATTTCTAAATGCGTATGGAAAATACCAGAGCAGTCAAGGTTTCTGAGATGATTCAGACCTACTACCCGCAATACTACAAATGGGAGACCTACCCTGCCCCTCAGTGCGCCGTCATCCACAAGACGACTGAGGAATGGGGTATCCTTCACAATATGGCAACCAGTCCCATCACCATTGATGGCATCACCTTCAAGTGCAGCGAAACCCTCTTCCAGCTTATGAAGTTTACTGATAAGGCAGCAGCACAAGACGTCTTCAAGCGCAATAATAAGAAGTGGGCAATGCATTGGGAAAAGACCCATCGCCGTGAAGACTGGCCCATGATGATTGTTGATGCACTCAAGTTCTGCCTGCAAAAGAAATTTGAGCAGTGTCAGCAATTTCGAAATGAACTTGAACGCAGCAAGGGGTTATTCATCGTTGAAGACGAAACAGGCAGAAAAAGCACCTCCTATGGTGCCAGACTAAACAAAGAATCAGGACTTTATGAAGGTTCCAACCTCTTAGGACGCCTGCTTATGGAACTCCGTGACAACGGCAAGTTGGAATACCATCTTCCCCCTGATGCCCTCCATTTCCTTCAGTTCTTAAAATAGGCTGATGATTTATTTTATACCTATATTTTCACCCCTTATTTGAAAAAAAATGCCGAAATTTGCACTCGCAAAACAAATATTTCCGCATTATGACTTCAAGACAAACCACATCCCCTAAACCCAGAAAACGCAACAAGAAACCACTTATGAGCGAGTTGCTCACTGAAACTCGCAAGTACATCCAGCAGGCAGAACAAGCCGATGTTGACTCTCTTCGTCATTTTCTCCTTGACGAACCTGAGCGCCCGCTCATCGCTATGGGACATGGTGGCTCCCACTCTTCAGCCGCCTATGCCGCCCTGCTCTATGGCACCAACTGCAGCCTGGGCAGAGCCATTACGCCCTATCAGGCAAACTCCCTCTCCGATGCCACACTCCAGCACTCTAAGCTGCTGCTCGTCAGCAAGTCTGCCAGGAATCAGGATGCCGTTTACATCGCTAAGCGCATGAACAGCGTCAATCCTGACCACAGCTGTGTATTCCAGCTTCCCATCGATTTTCCTGACGGTTTCATCAGCATCGGTGCTACCTTTGCCTACTTCTCCTTATTATATAAAGCCTTCACTGGTGATACCGATTTCGCCAGCAGACTTTCCCTCTCCCCCCAACTCGACGACAACTTCACCTATCGCACCATCGATGGCACCATCACCCCACCCCCTCTGAGTCAGATCTCGCAACTCACCGTGCTCTATGGTTCATATGCCGAACCTGTAGCCCTCAAGATGGAGAGCAACATAACTGAAGCCGGACTCGCCTCATGTGTCATTTCCGACTTCCGCGATGAGTGTCACGGACGTTTCATGTCCCTCTCCAATTTCATCAAGAGCACCAACCACCCCCATACTGACTGCGCCCTTGTAGTGCTTGTCACCCCTCGCGAAGAAGCCCTCTGTCGCGATATCCTCAGCCGTATGCCAGGCCATCTGCCTCTGGTCGTCATCCGCACCGATATCGCCTCACCGCTTGGCTCCATCGACCTGCTTTATAAGATGAGCATGTTCACTGCCCACTATGGCGAACAGGCACTGGGCTCCAATCCCAACGACCCTGTCAACAAGGGAGGCATCGTGAAGGGAGCCCTGCGTGATGAAGCCCGTTTCCAGGACGATTTCATGCTCTATGGTCCCCTCTCCGTCACAGCTCCCATACCAGCCTATACCGACCGTTTCACCCTCAGTTCGCCCTCTGGCAGCATCGACATCGCAGGCATTCATTTTCCCAACATCGATACCGCCATGCTGATGGCTCTTTTTGATGACAGTCGCGAAGCAGCCAGAATTCAGTCCAAAATCATCATACCTGAAAACGGCTATCTCAACAGTCCCAAACTCATCGAGAGCGACTTCATGGCTGGTCGTTATGGAGCCCCTCCCACTCGCAGCAGAGAGCTCTCTCACGGCAGCAGCCAGTGGTATGCCGAATGGCAGAAATTCCTGCATAGCGAGCCTGCTGATGTCAGTCAGCTCAACAGTGCCTACATCAACTGGTTAGGCGGAGTGCTCCGTTTTCGTCAGGAGCCCGATGGTCATATCGCTGTCGAGCGTATGGAGCGCACAGTCCCCCAGCATCTTCCGCTCACTGGTATCATCGGTGGCATCTGTGGCGATGTGCTCGGCTCCAAGTACGAACTGGAGAAAGACAAACAGAAAATCAAGCGGTTAGCTGGCAAGAAAGAGATGAAAGTTCTCACCAGTATGAACTATACTGACGATACCATTCTCACCCTCGCCATTGCCCGATGGCTTATGACTGATGCCACCCACGACAAGGAGTCGCTCATCGACCTCTTCAAGCATTTCGGCAATCGTTATCGCGTCTATTCCTTTGGCAAGAAATTTCGCCAATGGTCAGGCTCCGACGATCGCTCGCCCTATGGTGCTCCCAGCAATGGCAGCGCTATGCGAGTAGCCCCTGTAGCCTGGTATGCCCACTCTCTCGACGAGTGCCTGGCATTGGCTAAGACCACAGCCGAAGTCACCCACAACTCCCCTGAAGGCATCCGTGGAGCACAGGCCGTCGCAGCCGCCATATACCTCAACAGAACAGGCAAGTCCAAAGCAGATATCAAGACTTACATCGAGCAGTCCTTCGGCTACAATCTCAGTCGCACCACCGATGAGATTCGTCCTTCATACACCTTCGAGGTCACCTGCGACAAGAGCGTCCCTGAGTCCATCATCTGTTTCCTCGAAGCCGATAGTTTTATGGATTCCGTCATTCGCGCCATCTCCCTGGCTGGCGATACCGATACCATGGCATGCATGGCTGGCAATATCACCGCTGCCACCATGCCCGTGCCTGCCGACCTCGCCACAGCCTGTTATGACAAGCTTCCTCAGGAACTGCGCGATATACTTGACCAGTGGAATTCCTATAATCGATAAACCTTATAACATTTATAATAGTATCACGAACAAGAAACATCTCGTCATCCTGTCAGGAGCAGGAATAAGTAAAGAGAGCGGAATCGACACCTTCCGCGACAAGGATGGCATCTGGACCAATCAGGATGCCAAGCAGCTTGCCAGCATCGAGGGGTGGAACAGCAATCCTCAGGCAGTGCTCAACTTCTACAATGCCCGTCGCCGCCAGCTTCTCCATGTGCAGCCCAACAAGGCACATCTCTTGTTGGCAGCCCTCGAAGAGTTCTATCAAGTCACCATCATCACCCAGAATGTTGACAACCTCCACGAGCGGGCAGGCTCCACCCATGTCATACATCTTCATGGCGAACTCACCAAAGTATGTTCCTCAGCCGACAAGGAGAATGCCGAGTGCATCGAGCTCCGTCCCCTCGACCGTGACATCCGCCTTGGCGACAAAGCCCGCGACGGCAGCCAGCTGCGCCCCTACATCGTCTGGTTTGGCGAAAGCGTTCCCAACATGCCCTTGGCCATGAACACTGCCTTCAGTGCCGACATTTTCGTCGTCATCGGCACATCACTCACGGTGTCACCAGCCAACACTCTCACAGCCTGTTCAGGAGCCAGCCACAACATCGTTATCGACCCCGCTAATGTTGACCTCCCTCAGGGTTATATGCATATTCAGGAGCCAGCCACCATCGGCGTTGAGATGCTCTTCACTTCCCTCAAGAAGCTCGCCTTAAACCAGCCTTCTTAGCAACCTCAGAAACTTCTTTTTATAGCTATATTTTCAGGTGAATCTGGGCAAAAAGCAGTACCTTTGCACCCAGATTCAGTTAAACCTTTTTATTTATATTTTTATGAAGATTAGAAAACTATCACGAATGCCATTTGCACACTACGACCTCCCAGATGTTGACAACAACAATTCCGACGAACCCTCCTACCAGGAGCCAGACCACTGGACCATCGTCAGCGCCCTCGACCGCGTGCTCACCCTGGCTGAAGACTCCCACCTCTCTAACGAGTTCTGGCAGGCAGCCCAGCATCCCCTCGACTTCCTTCGTCAGGCACTCGGACTCACCAACGTCCAGATAGTCATCCTCGCCATCCTCATCGAGAGCGAGCAGGGAGCCACCTGGCGCGATATATCCGAATACCTCAGTTGCTCACGCCTCTCCGTCATGGTCTATGCCGAAGAGATAGATGAACTCGTAGCCAAGCGCTGGATAGTCAAACGTGCCATCAGCGAACTCGGTCGCCGTTGCATGGGTTTCAGCCTCTGCCCTGGTGTAGTCACAGCCCTGCAGGATAACAAGTGTTTCGTACCAGAGAAAATCGACGGCCTCACAGAGCAGCAGTTCGTCGATAAACTCGAGAAACATGTCAATCGCAATCTCAACAGTCACGACATCAGGTTCCAGGACGACGAACTCTGGATGCTCCAGCTCGTCAAGGCAAACCCCCAGCTGCCCCTGTGTCAGGCAGTCCTCAAGTATCATGAGGATATCCATGTCCAGTCCCTGCTGCTCATGGCAGTCTACGACTATGCCCAGTGGGCAGACTCCCCCGACGAGGGCATGACCATCGGTTTCCTCGACGGCCTCTACCCCGACGATTGCGAATGCGACTTCCTTCGCCACAACCTTCGCAATGGCGATCATATACTTCAGACCGACGGCATCCTCGAGTTCCGTTGCGATGATGGAGTAGTCAACCACGAGGGCTACAAATTCACCCGTGAGGCCAAGCAGACTCTCCTTGCCAACTATGTGCCCAAGCATCCCAGGTATGTGCGTAATCGCATCTTCGAGAGCCGCTACCTCAAGCGCCATCAGACCATCAAGCCCAAAGACCTCTTCTTCAACACCGCCGACCAGCATCACATCGACCGCCTCGCCAGCCTGCTCAGTCAGGAGCATCTGCCCTCCATCCAGCAGCGCCTCATAGACCAAGGCATGCGCAAAGGCTTCGCCTGCCTCTTCTATGGAGCCCCAGGCACAGGCAAGACCGAGACCGTGCTGCAGATAGCCCGTCAGACGGGTCGCGACCTCATGCAGGTCGACATCTCCACCCTTCGCGATAAGTTCGTTGGCGAGAGCGAGAAGAACATCAAGCAGGTCTTCTCACGCTATCGCGAGCTCTGTCGCGCCTCCGATGTCATGCCCATACTCTTCTTCAACGAGGCCGACGCCATCATCAACAAGCGCACAGAGAACGTCCAGCACTCCGTTGACAAGATGGACAACGCCATGCAGAACATCATCCTTCAGGAGATAGAAGACCTCGACGGCATCCTCATCGCCACCACCAACCTCACCAGCAACCTCGACAAGGCATTCGAGCGTCGCTTCCTCTACAAGGTAGAGTTCCATAAGCCCGATACCGATGTCAAGACCCTCATCTGGCGCTCCATGCTCAAGGACCTCAGCAGCGACGATGCCCGTCAGCTCGCCACCCGTTTCGACTTCTCTGGCGGACAGATCGAAAACGTAGCCCGCAAGCGCACCGTCGACTACATCCTCTCAGGCAAGGCAGCCACCCTCACCGAGCTCGAAGACTACTGCCAGGCAGAGCTCATCAACGACAAGAGCCATCGCACCGTAGGTTTCAAACTCTAACCCCCCATCTTCGCCTATGCAAATAACCCTTTTGAAAGTAATATATGATTTTTCCAGATACAACACTCTCTACTTCGACGACGAACTGCCCATACCCGATTTTGGCATGATACACGGTTTCCACCACCTCGGCTACTTCACAGCCACACCCTCTCCCAAGGGCTGTCATGTAAAGGTAGAAATCAGTGACTTCTACGACTATACCGAGGAGCAGTATCGCAATGTCCTGGTCCACGAGATGCTCCACCTCTACCTCTTCGCCACAGGGCTCGACACCAAAGTCAATCACGGCATGGAGTTCCAGCATATGGCAAACTATCTCAACCTCAGATATGGGCTCAACATCTCACAGTATGTCGACACCACCCACATGAAGGTGAGCCCCCAGGCCAAGTGGTTTTACCGCTGGCTGTATAAACTCATACCATAACCATTAAAAACCCCTTAACCACAATGAACAAGTTAGAAACATTCGCCTACTACCTCGGCTGGTACACATCCTATGCCAAAGACTTCTTCCGTCCCCGTGCCACCTGGCTCCTGCCCTTCCTGCTGGGCATAGCCACAGGCATCATCGCCTGTCGCTATCTTGCCCCCTACATCCACTCACTTGCATAAATCTCGGCGAGCGTTCAATTTTAGCTTCGCTGACCCTCTTGATTTCTCCCAACACCCAGAGCCTCTTCGCAGAAGCAACATCGGCTCGGCTGTTTAAGGTCGGTCTCGGCGAGCGTTCAATTATCAATTGTCAATTATCAATTATCAATTATCCAACCATGACCATTCAGTTTGAACTACACTATTTCGAGGGATGCACCTGCACAGGGTGTGCCGTCATCGAAGACCTCTTCATCCATGTTCCCTTCAGCCAGGCTGAGGTAGACCACATACACCAGCTCGTCAGCAGCATCAGCGACGACGAAGCCGACTTCAGCCAGGGCATCCTGCCCATACTCCGCGAGTCTGCCCCCGAGCTCCACGAGCGCATCTCCTCAGCAGCACGCCAGGCAATGTTCGACTATCTCGTAGCCACTGGCATCAGCGAGGGCAAAATCGAGTTCAGCGACGACGAGCTCCATGCCAACTACCAGAAAGACTATGGCATCACCACTGACGACTTCGACACCGACGACTACTACACCTGGTACTCCGAAGAGATGGATCGCATCAACTGCAGCAGCCTCCGTTGGGTTCGCTCACGCTACTCCGTCGACGAGGGTGTCTGTCTTGAAGACGATCCCGAGTACACAGTCGATATCCCAGTCGACTTCCTCAAGTAACCCCCTACCCCGACTTTTGTATAAACTCTATATTTGTTTTTGGATTACAAATAACGCCCAGTCGTGATGACCAGGCGTTATTTTTTTTCGTAATAATATAACAGCATTAATCCTGATAGAAACCCTTGATAAGCGCGGCTCTCCACAGATAAGGTGACATACCGACACGATTAATCGTAAAATCCAGAATCTTTTCCTCATTTACAGACCAGTTTCCTCTCGCCCTTTCCACCTCAATCATGTGCTTCATGTTCGCAGCCAACAGACTATTCACACCTTCAAGAGTCGAGAAAGGAATCAGATATTTCAGTCCTTCATATTCCTCCTTCCTTATGAATTCATTCTCCCCCCTTTTGCAAGGAGCATCCAGGACATTTATCTCCCAATACTCACTATGGAATATTCCATCATCAGCCAATCGAGTGAACACGAATGACGATAGCCCATATTTACTACATAAATACTTAGCCATATCCACAGACATGTTAAATACCGCATAAGGCATTTCCCCGTTGCCACTCGAATTGCCAGTCACAGGCACATAAGCATACCCGTTGTTCTTTATGGCATTCAATAGAGAGCCTCCAGCCGTTACCACGACAATGGTTCTGAGGAACCCTTTCACATCCTTAGTGTCCATAATCCTATGTTTTAATTGTTAATTCGCCTGCAAAGTTACCACCTTTTCTCCATACATCAGGTTTTCTTATAGGTATATAACAGCACCTTAATGTCTAAATGTCTGTTCTTCTGCAAATTTACAGAATATTATCCAAAAGTAGGGGCAAAAAAAAGATGGAATTATCCAAAAGTAGGGGCGAAAAATTATTCATTCCCCAAAATTTTCTGTTTAATTTTGAATTTAATTTTGATAAATTTCTGCCTGAAAGGCATTAATGATTATATGGAATCGGCTCAAAAAACACTGAATAACATACATTTTTAGGGTAATTTGAGCCGATAAATGGAAAATAATTTGTAATTTTGCACCGATAAATCTAAAAATATAGATTATGGGTGCACCGAAAGAGATACTGGAATATCTGCACTATCATCCATTGTCATCACGTGAGGATATAGGGCAAGGCGTAACATTTACAGGTAGCGATGCCACACTGAAACGTGAGATTGCTGCGGGTGTAAAGGAAGGTGAAATAGTTGTGACAGGCAAAGCACGAGCTACACGTTACAGCCTCTCGCCACAGGCACATCTGCTGACACCGTTAAACCTCGACACTTATTTCCAAAAAGATATAGACCAGAGGCAGATACAGACTTCCTTCAACTTCAGCCTGATTCGTGAACAGTTGCCACAGGTACAGCTCTTCACCTATGAAGAACTGCAAGTGTTAGATGGTCTGCAAACAGAGTTTCGTAGCCATGTCAATGAGATGAGCGACAACGAATATCGTAAGGAGATGGAACGGTTAGGTATAGACCTGAGTTGGAAATCATCTCAGATAGAAGGTAATACCTATTCGCTTTTAGAGACCGAGAGGCTACTGCGTGAGAGCAAGACTGCCGACGGCAAGACGAAGGAAGAGGCTGTGATGCTGTTGAACCATAAGGATGCGTTACGTTTCATCTTAGACAATCCTGATTATCTTCAGACACTGACATTGAGTCACATTGAGGATATCCATCAGTTGCTCACCAAGGAACTGTCGGTAGATAAGGGCATACGTCATCGCCGTGTGGGTATCACGGGCACCAACTATCATCCGTTGGACAACGAATTTCAAATACGTGAGTCAATGCACGATATGTGCGAGCTCATCAACTCCAGAGAGAATGTTTTCGAAAAAGCCCTTTTGGCACTTCTGCTGCTTTCCTACATTCAGGCATTCAGTGACGGCAACAAGCGAACGGCACGCATCACCAGCAATGCCATCCTGATAGCCAATGGCTACTGCCCCCTGTCGTTTCGTACTGTAGATAGTGTTGACTATAAGAAGGCGATGCTCATCTTCTATGAGCAGAACAACCTATATGCCTTTAAGCAGATATTTATTGATCAGTTCCGTTTCGCCGTAGAAACATATTTCTGATACCCCCCTATCCTTCGTTATATCATTACGTCAAAACCACTACCCTGAAACAAGGTAGTGGTTTTTATTTTTCCATCCTATTTATATAATAATACCACCTTATTGTCTAAATGTCTAAATGTCTGTTTGTCCCTCTTTTTCCTCCTCATCCTTTATCTCCTCTATCTTCGGAGCATTCTTCCTCGCCTCATCAAACATTCGCTTCATCGTAGGGTTCTTGTAAGTCAGTTTGCGAATCGTCAGGGCATCAGCCTTGTCATTAGCCAGTCGCAGATGATCCTCCGATGACAGCAGACTCGCCTTCACCGCCTCCAGATTCTTTATCGAAGCGTCAATCGATGCAATCGCCTCCTTGAATTTTGTACTCGCCAGACGGTAGTCCCTGCCAAACTTCGACTTGAATTCCTCCAGCTTACCCTCAAACGTGGTAATATCCACTGACAGGCTCCTCGCCTGCACCAGTTCCCTCTGCAGGTTCACATTCTTCCTCGCCATCTGCACCAGCAGCGTAATCAGCGGAATAAAGAATTGAGGTCTGATAACATACATCTTAGGATATCGATGACTCATATCCACGATACCAGCATTATACATCTCATTATCTGGCTCCAATAATGAAACGAGCACAGCATATTCACAATTCTTTTGGCATCGGTCATCATTCAGTTTCTTTAGGAAATCCTCATTTTTATGCTTCGATGCAGTTGTATCCATCTCGTTCTTCATTTCGAACATGATAGAGATATACTCAAACCCTTCATCATAATCCCTGAATATGAAGTCACCCTTAGAACCACCCGATGCATCATTGTCTTTTTCAAAATATGCACATGGCATGATCGGTCTTATAGTCGTATTAAACTGCGTATTGCAGTGGGCTTCAAGAGTTTCTCCCACCATCTTAGTAGACAACCTGGTCTTCATGTCCTTGTAGTAGTCCACCATTTCCTGCTTCTGCTTCAGTTGCAGTTCATAGCTCTGGCGCATATCCTGCTCTCGCCTTATAGCATCATTCTTCTCGTTTTCCAGTTTGCCTTTCCATGTGGCAATTTCGCTGTCCTTCAGATGTATTACCTCTTTAGCTTTATTTTGCTCCTCCAGTATGGCAACCTGTGTTTTGCTTTGACTCTGTGCTAACTGCCCTTGCAGTTTTAGTATCTCAGCTTCTTTCTCCGACAACACCTTGTCAAAATCTGCTTGCTTATTGTTTACTGCAACTTTTATTTGATCCTGCAAACGGAGTATTTGAGCATCTTTCTCAGCCAGTTCCTTTTCGTGTTCCAACTGGACGGCATTGGCTGTACCTCGTGATTTCTCTTTTAGTTGAGCAATTTCGATATCCTTGTCAGCAAGAGCCTTGTCAAATTCAGATTGTTTTGCCAGAGCTACATTTTTCACCTGTTCCTCCAGGCGGGCAATATCAGCATTACGCTTTTCTATCTCCTGCTCCTTGGCATTCAGTTTTTGTTGAAAGCCCTGTTCAGCAAGCAGCTTATCCGACTGTCGCTTCAGTTCTTGTTGCTTTTCAACTTCAGCAACTCTTCGACGAAGTTCTTCTTCAAGTTCTTTTGTTCTTACTTGATTAACTATTGAAGCATAGCTCGCCTCATCCACCGAAAACACCTTACCACACTCAGGGCACTTAATTTCATTCATGTTCATTCCTCCTAATTTTAGTTTTCAGTTAATAATTCGCCTGCAAAGTTAACACAATTTCTCCATACATCAGGTTTTCTTATAGGTATATAACAGCACCTTAATGTCTAAATGTCTGAATGTCTATTTGTCAAACGTGATTCTTTCTTTACATCTCAGCCCACAGCCCTCAAACATCATCCATCTATCCCTTCCAATCCTCAGGAATTCGGCAGCAGCAACTGCTTGAGTGTTCCAGGTCTATGTCATCGCTGTACATATCCTGTATGTCAAAGAAATCATCCTCGTCGTCGTAGTCAAAGTCATCCTCAGGGTACTTTTCGATATGCCCATTCTCTATGCCATTGACCACCATCTTGACAAAGACCGGGCGATAAATATTGTCCCACCAAAACTTACAGAAGAGGTCTTTGTCCCCCTCCTCCAATATCTGCAGCAGACTCGTCTCCGGAACATACTCCCCATGAGTATCCTCCTTCACCCTCTCAGCCTCATACTTCGCTATGAGCAACTTTATTCTCTCCACCTCTGGGTCCGTCAGGTCTATCTTCACCGTTATCATCTCATCATCATAAGTCATATAGACCTTCACCTCAAACTTATATTCCATATCTTCTTTTGGTTTTAGTTATTTCTCTTCAGTAGCCATACACCTTATATATAATTTTAATTCAGAGATTAGCTGTTAGGAATTGTCCCTCGTGGCATAGTATAACGGATTTCACTCCATTGAGCAAAATTGTCTTAGTATAACTATAATTTTTGATGATTTTTTCAAATTATGATTTTTTTCATATAGCCTCCCTTTTGTATAAAGAAATCTTATATACAAATAGACAAAAATTGCTAATAATAGGATACTGCATTTTGAGAAGTATGATTTATATCTTTCGTATGTAGCTTCATCAAAAACAAAAGGCTCATCTATCCATGTTCTGTAACATAGAAATATTATTGATAAACTCAAAAAAGCAAATATTACAAAACGATATATTTTAAAAATCAATTCATCTTTATTTATGTTCGGACGAACATAAGTGCGTTCTAATTTTTCTGACAGAAAACTCATAAATTTAATTTTGCATACAAAAATGAGTTGCATAAGACTAACAAAAAATAGAGTAGCAAGACTTACAAGCAAAGATGTTAGAATAAAACTTCTAACAAGCTGTAGATTTGCCATGGAAGGAAGCTTTACATAAAATTTTTGTTCACCGCCATATTGTAGTATATCTTTAATCCTACGCTGATTTAAGCCAAATCCATAAGTGCCTCTATCAATATCATTATAATCAGATGACACTTCTATTGGAATGTCATAAAAAAAACGCAGTTCATTTATTGCTATATCAGAGTTGAAACCTATAGCAATTACATATTGTGAAATGTCTGCTGCTGTAAAAAAGTTAAAAAGGCAATTTTCAAAAGAAACATCATCACGAATAGGTAAATTCAATTTGTTTTTATCAGATGCTACTATGGAACTCAACTTTGAATATACTTTCTGTAATCCATTTGCAATAAAATTCTTTTCATAATTATTCTGCAAATTTGCAAGCATGCTATCATTGATTTCTTTAGAAGCAGAAATTCCGTTGGAAGCATATTCTACAGAAATCTTGGACTTAGCAAATTCTAAATCTTTAACAGGATTATATAACCCTGCTGAATCATACAAATTTCTTTCACGTATTAATCTTTTAGTATGTTCACCATGTTTCATTGGTTCACTTTTATATGTTTGTGTTACTTTAATAGGTATGAAAGAAGGAGGCGAAGTAAGATATACTTCAAATTCATACATTCTACCTAATTCGGAAGGATATTTATTTAAAAGATTTGCTTTACTTTTTAATGAGTCCTCTCCTCTATAAGCATAGAGATCCCAATCATAAGAATTAGGAATAGCAAGTGAGTAACTACAAGTAACATGATTTTCTTTTGTTTTTTTATAGCTATCATTAAAAAAGGATGATTCGAAATAATTATGAATTGTGATACAATCAATTGTGTCAACAATAATACCATCCTTTGAATAGGCAACATTATAACCATCAACCCAGAAATGGTAAGGAACAGTTACTACCTGATTAGTTTTATAGTAGAATGTTCCAAAAACAATTGTAAGAAGTCCCAGGATTGTAGTTTTAATCCAATTTGCACTAGATATCTGTGAGTCTTTATTATCAGAATTACTTCTTAAGTACAGTAATGTAAATAAAAAAACAAGTGTGCCAATGCTGTATATCATAAAAGTATCAAATATTAAGCTGTAAACTTTAATCAAGAATTTTTCTTTATCATCTTTTCAACGCATCTATTATCATCAAGAGTGTACACATTCATAGCCTCATGTTCAACAGGACTGTTCAGCGTCCAGGTATAATCCTTCCCTATCTTGAAAACTTCAGTAGCCATACACCTTATTCATTTAATATGCAAGGTTATTCTATGTCTTTTTCATATGGCCCCAAGTACACTTAGGGCATTTAAAACTGGGAAAACATGTGGGACATACTCGATAGCCACAGCTATCGCAAACCCACCAAGACCAATCGTTAGGTAGTTCTCTACCACAATTCATACAGGGTATATACATAATGAATAATTGTTTTAGGTTATTTACAAAATATTATCCAAAAGTAGTGGCAAAAAACATCATCCATCTATCCCTTCCACTTCTCTGGAATTCGGCAGCAGCAACAGCTTGAGTGTTCCAGGTCTATGTCATCGCTGTACATATCCTGTATGTCAAAGAAATCCTCCTCGTTGTCGTAGTCAAAGTCATCCTGAGGGTACTTCTCGATATGCCCATTCTCTATGCCATTGACAAGCATCTTGACAAAGACCGGGCGATAGATATTGTCCCACCAAAACTTAAAGAAGAGGTCTTTGTCTCCCTCCTCCAATATCTGCAGCAGACTCGTCTCCGGAACATACTCCCCATGAGTATCCTCCTTCACCCTCTCAGCCTCATACTTCGCTATGAGCCCCTTTATTCTCTCCACCTCTGGGTCCGTCAGGTCTATCTTCACCGTTATCATCTCATCATCATAAGTCATATAGACCTTCACCTCAAACTTATATTCCATATCTTCTTTGGTTTTAGTTATTATATTTCTTTGCTATCATAGCATTATTCCGTGTTTTCAGATTGGCTTACCCTTACAACCGCCGATTTTCAGTTCAGGAAATTCAGATTTTGATGTCAGGAATCCGACCCTGTGGCATCTTAGAACCGAAACAGGAACTGTCCCAGTGTTTTACAGACCAGATTAATCTCCTAGCCCCCATGATTTGTCAACTTTGAAATCAACAATTTTGCCATCAATGATTTTTACATTTGTTTGTCCTTCATATCCCATATCCAAATATGAAACTACATACCAGTCATTCCCTTGAGGAGTAATTTCTTCGATTCTACAGACATCTCCAACAGCTGGATCATAGTCTTGCGCTGCCGTTCTGAATCGCCAATACTCATAGCACCCATCATAATCTTCTGTCCAAAGAGATTTCTTTATTTCTTTTGACAGATACATATCAAGGACTTTGTCCGTCATTTCCTTTTTATTAAAGACATACTGATAGAACTCCTTAATGATAGTTTCAGATCTTTGCAAATTCTCAATAGAGTCTTTCATGTTTTTCTCAATCACATCATACTTTATTGTAGATTCTGATTTAGGTATAACTATATTGGAAGTTGGCTTTTCCTTAGTTTTATTTGTATCGGAATTATCTTTCTTTATCATTGTATTATATGTTTTATAAAAGAAGTTGTCTTTATCGTTTAAAGTCACTCCAATCATTAAAACGGAACAAAACGCAGCTACCCCGAGATAGACGTAGCCTCCCCCTTTACTACCTAAAGTTATTGATAATATTATCAGTACTGCAAAGCTACTAATGAATGTAATTCCTGCTATTGTATCTGAAGAACAATCAAACATTAGATTTATAAAAGATGCAAAAAAAATACCTGGTGAAATCAAAAACATGAGAGCAAGAACTAATCCTACAATTATTAGCACTAATCTCGCAAAACATCCATCATTAATAGGTGTACGGCAATAAGGGCAAATAGTGGCACCGTCTGGTATTTCCATTTGACATTTTGGACAATAGTTTTTCATATTATTTTCTATTTATTTATTAATTTGAGTCACTGCATTCCAAAGAAATTTCGCGAACATTGTTTAAGTTAATTATATTCAACAAGTTACGCGAATAATATTTTTCAAGATTTTATTTTTTTTCTTCTTCAAATCATATTCAAGAGACAGAAATATTTGAGAAAATTACTCGCCAACATGATGCCAGCGAGTAATGTAATATCAAATAAATGCTTCTGGACCTATAACGTCTTCTCTACAGCTAATGCTTTGCAGATGGCCCTTAAATTTATCCAGTTCCCCTTTAAAGAATGAACTTGGCATATTAGCAAGCGGTTTCGTGCCTCCAATAAGATTGAAATGACGAGTAATCCATATCATTCTATTTTCTATTCCACTTTCAAAAATATCAGGATTCTCTTTTATAAAAGTTAAAATACCTTTTAAAGCCTCTCTGTTTCTTCCAAGATGACCAGTACCTAATCTTCGAGTTCTCATACCTGTGTTGCTAAAGAATATTTTGGTAAGGTCATATTTATGGTCATCACCCAACGATTCATCAATCGTCAGGTAAACAGACCACCAAAGGTTCATAAGGGTGGTTCGCATTAAACCATTGGGAGAAATCAACCAGTGGTCACGGATATATTTTTTTCTGTCACTATCACTGCTTATTTTTTCCAAATCTGGCCATACTTTCCTTACATATCTTGATAAATCAACGTGAGTGAGATATATCCAGAAACAACGATTTGATGCAATAATTGGACTTATCTCCTTATATGCGTCATATAATAATATTGCTGCCTCATATTCATTGTCAGCCTCCAACATTTTTTCTTCCAACCCCTCAGGTTTTTCTACGCCTTTCAGTCGTCTAACCTCATTTTCGTTGTATAGAATTTTTTCTCCTAAATAATTCTCTGGATTAATATCATTAGTCAACTGATTTGCATATTCTGGGGTAAATATTCTTTGTAATGCCATAACTATTAATTCTGTAATTCATTAATACTTTGAAACAAAAGATCATATGGTGAACCATAGGCATAATTAGAAAGCATTATGGTAGCTATATCAACTGCGTCTGCTGGTTCTTCTATTGACAGTCCCTTATACTTATCTGGTGACTCCTCTACCATTGCTTTTATACTATCTGCCCATAATGCCCCTTCATTTTTCTCAACATTCAAGATACCTTTTACCAGAGCATTGAATATTAAAGAGGTATAAAATATTCCACGATACTGCTTCTGATTATAATTAACAAAATCCGTAAACATTTCATTAGGCAACTCTATGTTGATAGTTTCATCCGTAAAGACTATATCAACATTTTTCTCATCATCTTGCCTTTTGACCACCTGCACAAACGAACGTATATCTGGTTTATTGTTGAAGCGAGTATTCACGTCATCACTATCTTTCCCAAACATAACAAGGACTGAACCTTTATCCAGTTTGAAAGACGGCATTTTTCCTGTTTCAGGATCTCTAAAATCATCATTGAACTTATTAGTATAAGCAGGGAATGCACATGTAGTTACCACATAGAAATACAAATCTATATGTCCAGTTACATCTGACTTCTTTAATTCTACCTTTATTTCTGGGTCATAGGAGTGTATCGTGTTCTTATAAAAAGTTTTTACACAATCTATTTCACATATATATTCAGCATGCTGCTCATTAATGTAACGTTCTATTTGAACATTGTTTTGTTTTAACTGATAAACATATATATATGAATCTTCCGTTTCTGTTACTGAAGTGAGCTGCAACGCATCATCATCTAAGTCTGGCATAACACCATGATTCACACCCAAAACAGGATGTGGGAACGAACTATTATTTTTCATTACTTTCTTCTATTTGGTCAGTATCTATACTTAATGAATATTTCAAGGCTGAATTAAATCTTACCTTGATAGTTTTAGGGATATTAGCGATAATTTTGACGCCAGAAAAAGCATTTTTTACTTGCTTCTTTGTAGATGTAGAATTATCATCAGAGTCATTGAAATCTGTAGAATCAACGAATTCTTCTCCAGGACGAATCTCATAACCATCAGCTTCTACAATTTCCAAACCTGTACGCCTACCATCTTCGTCAACAGCATAAAGCTGAATAATCGCATTCTCGATATCCTTCGATGAGAAAATACGCACAATATGCCAAACCTTTCCGTCTTCTTCTTGACTCCATGTACGATAGCTAACTTCTACAGGAACTGCATATATTCCAGTCTTACCATCTTCTGATTCTGAGGATTTTCCTTTCAGGGTGCCTGGTTTCAGAGGTCCTGGTTTGATTGGTCGCTTTCTTCTCCTATTTCCACTATTTGATAGCAATCGTCCTTGTGGGTCAAACTTTGCCTTAGTTTGACGAGGCTGACGTATTTTTTTTACATCATTTTTCTCTTGTTTTTTGACAGTCCTTGGTTTTTCCTCTTTATAATTTTCCAAATCTATGATATCGTCCTTCTTGGACTCATCATCGACCCCCTTAGGGGTTGTAATTGTTAAAATCTTATCAAGACCATCAACTTGTTCCGTTTCTTGAGCGCCTAACTGTAATTCCTTTGCGACAGACTCTTGAATAAATGTATCAATAGCTTTTAGGGCTCGTGTTGCAACTATTCCTTTGGTATGATTCCTAGCTAAATAATTATTTTTTGACCATGAACTGTGTTTATAGTTTTCAAGTTCTCGAAGGAAATTATTGCCTTCCTCTGAGTCACAAATAAAAACTCCTTCTGCACGTTTACACTTCCTTAGTTTTGTATATATTGTCATCATCTGACTCCTCATAAACACAATCTGTCCAAGGGCTTCATTATTCAGATGAATATACAATTTCGAATTACATTCCTTACCATCCATCAAAACAGGACCTTCGATTATTTTATAGTCTTCTTCTCTTTCTTCAGCCCTACGAATTATATTATAGAATATCCTTGGATTATACTCATAGTTATTATCTACATTCGAGTTCTCCAATTCAAAGTAAGAAGACATCAAATCATCAAGATGGTCTTTGTCTATGGTAGTTCTCTCTACCTTAACAACAAGCTTGTTTTTATATATTGCCATCCAAAAATTTCTAAGGACAGCCTTTATTAACGGTTCTTCGTCCGAAGACCTAAAATTTAAGCCTAAAACAAAGACTTGAGTTCCTGTTTCTTGTGGACGAAAATATTCTGGTATATCATCATTCTTTAGAACAACATCTCCATTTGATGTATATTTTCCATATGGAAGCAATGATTGTCCATCAAGAGTATGTGTACACAATTTAGATATACCAGCAAAATAATCTTCACCAACTTTGTTCTTTGATGAAACAAAAACAGTGTTAATAGGTGATAATGACCAGAATGCATTTTTGCCAAATCCAAAAGCACCTCCTGAACCTTCAACATCTTGAGCAACACCCTCTGAAATAAATCTATAGAATCCTGACGTATCATCATTGGCAATATAAGTCATACCCTTCGTGTTGGAATCAGTAATTCTCAAGAAACTGATTTCTTGCTGGAATCTATCATCATCAAAATAATCAAGCATAGGCTCATAAAGCGGCTTGCCCTGTACTGGAAATTGGTCAAGGCAACCTTGAATATGATCTTTCAACCCAAAGAATGAAGGATATTCCTTTCCATCAATTTTTCTACAATTAAATGAAACCACTACTGGTTTGCTTTTATCGTCAACAGCATCCAATGAGTTTTGAATAGATTCTCTTACCAAAGAATGAAAATCTTCATCCTTAAAAGACATCATCGTTGGGTTATTAGGTCCCTTAATGTTTACATCATCTTGAGAGCCAAATACCCACTTACAGTTTTTTTCTAATATTGCCATATATCTAAGGTTTTAATTATTTGTTTTAGATCTTTTGCAAAAATAGGAATTAATTTTGGAAACACCAAATTTTTACTCTATTTATTTTTACAAGGCTAATAGCACCTAATTCACGAACTCTATGCATCGAGGATTGTATGTAACCTTAAACAATGGTATCTGAGCAAAAATCAGTGTGACGAAAGATGAAGCCTGAGTATGGAACTCATTCCTCAGATCTATAGCCTCTGCAAAACCATAATGCCTTATTCTATCAATAATCCACTTAAACAGGTCCTTCTTAACCCTTGTCCTGTTCCCACTCTCCGATTCCTTAAGGATATAGGCATCAGTCACCTCTATCACCTTATTCTCAAACCCCTGAGTGTTAACAAACGATGAACCCTCTAATGGACGAACGAACTTATCCCATACATAGTCAATCGTAATTTCTGCAGGCAGAGCATCCTCTTCCAGTCTCTCGTCCAGGTCTATATGATTCACCTCATACCAGGCTATCCCAAGCTTCTCAGCTGCCTTCATAGCCTCAGCAGTCCTTTTGCCACTATACAAGAAGAATGCCCCCTGGCAGTCAAAGAAGTGCATCACTCCATAAAGCTCCATCACATCCTTGCGAGAAATCTTTGTCTTCGAAGTACCGTACATCTTCACCTGTCCCACATACTTCTTTCCATTCTTCTCACAAAACACGTCAGCCCCCCAGTCGGCAACCCCTCTGGTAACATCAATGTTCATATATCCCATGCCTTCCAATACCTTCTTTGAACTCAGTTCAAAACTTCTGTGTCTCTTCATTCTGCTCATTCATTTTTCAGTTAATAATTCGACTGCAAAGTTACTACCTTTTCTCCATACATCAGGGATTATTATAGGTATAAAATATCACCTTATTGTCTAAATGTCTGTTCTTTTGCAAATGTACAAAATATATTTTAAAAGTAGGGGGAACAACATTCGCAACATTCGCAACATTTTCAAATATAACCACCGCACCAATTCGATGCAGTGGTTAAAAAAAAAGTGCGCCTATCCTCACGGACAAGCGCACTCCGGAACTAATTTTCTAATCACGATTTTTTTCTCAAAAACACAATCAATATGTCAAACCTATTACCAAAAATTCTTACTCGACACTGCTAAGTCGTAGCCCAATTCTGCGTAGGTTCGCATAGAGTGCACCTGAGCAGCATTGGCGCCCATCTCCACTCTTGTCATAGCCAATAGCAGTTGCACTACGAGGTCTCTGTTCTTGAGGTCTATCTCCGTGTCATAGTCCACAGAGAAGGGCTCGCTCTGCCTTGTACCCATAAACTGCCTTACAGCCTTGATGTACTCCACAGTGTTGTTCTCACTTCGTGGTGCCCATGTCTCGATGATAGCACCCATCGTCTTGATGCCTCGCTTGCGATATGACCTGAATATCATCACCGCTGCACGATAGCCGAAACTGAATGCAGCGAACTGCACAAAGCCATGCTTGCCTTTCAGCTTGCTCCCTAACCAGTTGGTGTCCTTGCTGAAACGAATGTTCAGGGGGTTCATGTTTATGTAGGCAAGCGACTGATTAAAGTTATACTTACTCATCTCTCAGTCCTCCTTACTTTACGTCCTTTAGTTCATAAGCCTCAGGCAGGTATCCCTTAGTCTGGGCGAAGTATGCCTTGCCACCTGTGCCGTCATACTCGCGATAGCCAAAGTAGATGGACATTGTTATCCTCTCTCTGTTCTTCACGGCTGACTCCAGTAGCACTGGGTTGAGCCTCTTGTTGATTGATACTACGGTCTGCTGTTCGTACCTGCCGTTAGGTCCTTCTTCGAACCACTGCACTACGATGTCGCGGTTATACCACTGCTGACCATCCTTCTTTGATACACCAGTGCGCTCGGCACTGTAAGCTATAATTTCTATTTCTCTTTTCATCTTTATTTAT
>JAEEGL011572622.1_pt1 | contig 76742 bp, 108 predicted proteins | sample 9134231 | NCBI WGS metagenome assembly JAEEGL01 (sample SAMN16246548, study PRJNA631951) | gut metagenome | biome: gut microbiome; feature: rumen; material: fiber-attached | host: Bos | place: Iran: Karaj | collected 2018-10 | reverse complement strand
TTGATCATCCAAATATTGTTGAATCTGATGGTAAAATAAAATTTACTGATGCTAATGGAAAGACAGCACAGCTTAAAGTACCTCTTTTAACAATTGTTCCAATTCCATATATTTCAAAAGATAGTATTGATTTAGATAAATATTATAAAGAAAATTTTGGAGAATCAAATACACCAAAAAATATGGAAGACATAAAGGGTGTACAAGTAAATGTTCCTGCATTGAATATTGTTCCTATACCAGCAATTCCAATTAAAGAAAATAATAAAGATAAATAATGATACATTTTAATGAATTCTTCTTAGAAGAATTAAGTTCTTCAAATATTAAAAAAATTGAAGATTATGTTAATAATGAAAATATTGAAATAATATTACCAAAAATTAAACAAGCATGTAAAGAAGCTGAATTAATTGGTGATCATTTTAAACAATATTTTAAGAATAAAGGATTAGATAATAAGTCTTTTGATAATGATCCTGAATTAGGATTTAGAATAGGCTCTATTTTTGCAAAAAATGAACAAAATGCAATATTAAAAGATATTGTAAAAAATAATGGTGTTATAACATTTGATGAATTAACAAAAGGATCTAATATATTTGATTTTTGTAAAGATTTCTTAGAAAGTGCAAAAACTATAAGTAAAATTATAAATGTTACTTCTCATAATGCTAATGTAGGTAAATTTGAAATTTTACTTAAATTTATGTTAAAAGAAAACGGAGTTTCTCATAGTCATGGAGATGTTGCAATTGATTATAAAGGTGGATTTGGATTAGAAATCAAAGGTGGTGATAAAGCAGAAACATCAGCAAGAATATGTGGTCAAACTGTTTTGAGTACAAAAGAAATGTGTAAATATTTCTTAGAATTATTTGATATTAAATCAGAAGATGTATCATTTTTAGGAAGTGGTTCAGCAAATACAAGATTTGCTAAAGTATTAAATGATAACGATATAAAAGATATAGATAAAATTATTGAAAATTATGTTAAAGCATTTGCGTATCAATATCAAATAAAAGAAAATGATAAATGTATTGATGAAATGATTGATGCTTTACAAAAATATAATAAACATCAAAATATATTTAAGTTAGAAGATAATAAAATTGTTATTGAACGTCTAACAAATATAAATGGTGTTGTTCAATTGTATTTTTATAGTAATAAAGATAAATGGGATGGTATATTTATTGTTAACCAATTAAATGGTGATTATCAAATTATTAAAGCAGATGAAATAATTGATTTTGAAAAAACAATTAATAAAATTATATTTAAAGATTTAGAAGGAAATTCACAAGCAACTGGTCGTAGATGTGTATCGAGAGTATTTCCTAAAAAATAATAAACAATAATTATGATAAAATATAATATGGCAGTGGGTAGATTTCAACCTTTCACACAAGGTCATTTGAATATGATTAATGAAGGTGACGGTCCTTGTATAGTATATAGAATTAATTCATCAGGCAAGATGCCTGAAACTCTTAAAGGTTTCAAGGTTGGTGGTAGAGTAATTAAAGCTGATTCTGTAAAGACAGTTGCAAATTATATTGATAATCCAGAAGGTGATTTAACAACACAGGAAAAGGAACTTCTTAAACGTCCTTTTACAAATGAGTTAATCGAAAAGGAATTAGAAATTGTTAAAAAGAACAATAAGAATATTATTGATGTTATTCCTGTCATCAATATGTTTGATGCTCTTATACAGTTTAATAAGTTCATGACAGATAATGCTGACCAATATGAACCACAATTTTTAATGTGTGGCGATGATAGAGCTGATGCATATGCTGAAAATATTGATAAGTATGATGAACTTGATGATGCGTGGCAAAGTGGTAAAAAGATTCCAAATTTATTAAAAGGTAAACTTAAAGTAAATATTGGTAAAGGGCGTACTGTAGGTGTTTCAGGTACAGATGTTCGTAAAGCAATATTGAATAAAGATAAGTCAGCATTTGAAAAAATAATGCCTAAAGGTGTCGGTAAAATGTTTGATGAATTTGTTGAAGCATTCGATAAATTCAAAGGACAACTTCAAAATCTTATTAAAGAAAGTAAAGTATTTAGTAATTATATTAGAAACTATACAAACGATTTAAAAACATATATAACAGAAAATCATAATATATCATAATTATGAAAGATATTAAGCAATTTATTAGCGAAGAACTAAATAAAGATTTTTCAAAACAAGAAATTGAAAAAATCAAAAAAGATATAGATGCTAAAGATGGTCAATTCATTAAATTTGTAGATGACAAAGTTGATAAGAAACTTGGTTGGAAAGCAGCTTATAATGATTATTTTAACCAGTGTCTAGATGATGATAGATGTGCTGCTGAAATGGCTGCATATATTGAAATGATTATAGGTCGTCATAATTTTACTTTAGAACAAGTTCAGAAATTTATTAAAGATGAATTATAATATGAAAGACTTACAAGAATATATAAATGAAGAAAAGAAAACAACTGGTGCAGGTTGTGTTGAAATGGTTAAGACAATGATTGACCATTTATTAGCAAATCCTGATTATAAAGGAAAAGATAAGGATCTTTGGGAAGGTGCAGCTTATTTCTTATATGATTATTTAAAAGAATTAAATAACTCAGATTATGAGAAAATTGTTAAAGAATTAGATCTTCCTGATTTAAGAAATAATAAAGACGAAGAATTTTCAGCTCCTGCAGTACAAGGTGCTATTGCATTAAAATTAACAACAAAATAATATGTTAACATTACAAAGATATATTTACCTTTTTGAAGGTGGTCAAGCAGGCCACATGGCACATCCATTTGATTATACAGATTTCACTGCAAATGATTTAATTGATTTGGTTGATTCATTATTCAAAGGCAAAATTGAAAACCTTAAAGAAAAACTTGATGGTTTCAATATTATGGCTACAATGAACAATAAAGGTGAAGTCGTATTTGTTCGTAATTCAGGAAATTTAAATTCTGAAAAAGGTGGTATGTCAATTGAAGACATGGTAGAAAAATGGGGTGAACGTGAACATCAGAAAAAAGTATTTGTTCAATCAGGAGAAATTATTACAAAGATATTTAATAAATTAGGTAAAGATTTTTTTAATCCCGATTCTACTCATCGTAAATTAATCAATTGTGAATGCATAGTTGCAGGCAAAACAAATATTATGCCTTATGCAGCTGACCGTGTTGCTTTCCATGGATATAAAATATATGAGCTTGTTGATGGTAAATATAAAGAAGTTGATGATGTAGAAGGTCATGTTGATGATATTTATAAAGCAGCTGAAGGTATTGATGCAGCAAAACCAAGACCTAATCTTGTAATTAAATCAGTTGAAGAAGGAATTAAATTTGCTGAAAAATTTACAAAAGCAATATCTAAACTTTGGGAAGAAGAAGGTTTGAAAAATGATGCTTCTGTTGAAGAATGGAAAAAAATAAGATATAAAAAATTTGCTCCTGATTGGTGTAAAGATGATGACGATATATTCAATAGAATGTGTAATGATGACAAATCAGTTAAAGCAACAGAATTGAAAAAACGTTATCCTGAACATAAAGATGAAATTGCTGCACTTGATAAAGAATTAAGAAAGGAAGTTGTTGGTAAAATTATGGAACCAATGGATAATCTTTTCTTAGCAATTGGAAATGAATTAATTGATTTATTAGATGGATTTGTTAATTCAGGTGCAAAAGATGAAATAATAAAAAGTCTTAAAACAGATTTGGAATCAACTGTTGCAGAAGTTGAAAAATCAGATTCTGTAAAAGCAAAAGATAAATTAGAAAAATCATTAAATAGACTTAAATCTCTTGGCGATAAATATAATGCTGCTGAAGGTATTGTTGTTATGTATAAAGGACGCCGTCTTAAAATGACTGGTTCATTTAGTCCTATAAATCAGGCGCTTGGAGTTAGATTTGATTTATAAAAATCAGAAAATATTGCATTATTTATTTAACTATTAGGTACATTTATTGTTATTATTAATTAAATAATTGATAATATTATGTACGGATATATTTATGAAACTTATGATACATTAAAAGATAAATATTATATAGGACAACATAAAGCAAATGAATATGATTCAAATTATTTGGGTAGTGGTAAAATTATTGTATCAATTATAAAGAAAAGAAGAAACACATTAACAAATAGATTATTATGTTGTTGTGATACTTGTGAAGAATTAAATAATAAAGAAAAATATTATATAAATAAGTATAATTCATTATATCCTAATGGTTATAATTTACATGATGGTGGTGAATATTATTTATATAATGATAATGTAAGACAAAAAATAAGTAATAGTAATAAAGGTAAGATTCCTTGGATGAAAGGAAAACATTTTACTGATGAACAACGAAAATTAATTTCTGAACGTGTTAAAGAGGCTTTTTCTAATGGTAAAGGACAAAATATTGATAGAACTTCATATTGGACTGATGAAAAACGAAAAGAAAAATCAGAACAAATGAAAGGAAAAGAACCATGGAATAAAGGAAAACATGAAATATATTCTGAAGAAACAAAACAAAAAATAAAAGAAAAATTAATAGGTAGAAAACATTCAGAAGAAACCCGTAAGAAAATGTCTGAACAAAGAAAAGGGTTTAAACATTCTGAAGAAACAAAAAGTAAAATGTCAAAATCTCAACAAGGTAAAAAACATTCAGAAGAAACGAAAGAAAAAATTTCAAAATCAATTAAAAATTTACCTAAAATAAAAGATATTGATTTATTTAATAAATTAATAAATGATCCAGATATTATTTATTTCTTTTCACAAGGTCCTAGATTTTATCATTCAGGATGGAATGAATTATTAAAACAAAAACTTAATAAAGATGTTAAACATAAAAATGGATTACCAAAATCAGAATTTATAAAATATTATAAAGAGCATAATATAATAAAATAAATAATATAATATATAATGAAACAAATTAATACATATATTTCAGAACAAAATATTAATGAAGGATTAAAAGATTCAATTGTTAATATTTTTAATAATTTCTTTCATCATGGTGAAGTAAATAAAAATAAATTAGTAACTATCGAAAATGTAGATCCTAAATTTTTTGGATCATTGGTTCGTGATAAAGAATATTTTAAACATGGTAACAATGAATATCCAAAACTTATACCATTAAGAGATTATATGGTTGATGATATGTGGGAATTATATTCTTGTGAACTTGGAGAAGATAAATATGGTAATGAACAAGATATATTTACATTTATTGGACACGCAGATTTTAGAAAGGATAAAAATAAAATTGAAGTTGAAGAAAACTATAAAGAATTAGTAGAAAACGTATTAGCAAAATATCAGAAATAATGAAAAACATAATATCATTTATATTAGAGAAACTTTCACCATTTAATGTTTATATAATGGTAGGTCTCCCAGGTTCAGGTAAATCAACTTGGATTAAGAATAATCTTCCTAAAGATATTGAAATTATTAATCAAGATTCAATAAGAATTGAACTTGGTATAATGAATAATGATGAACAAAAAAGAATTGGAAATAAAGAACAAGAAAAAGAAGTTTCAAAAATAAATGATGAAAGAGTCGATAAACTTATTAAAGATAGAAAAGATTTTGTAATTGATAATACAAATGTAAAAGCTGGAAGAGTTGAAAATTATTATAATAGATTGAAGAAAGCTGGTGCAAATGTTAAAATCATATTAGTTGATACTGATGCAAAAACTTGTTATGATAGACGTAAAAAAGATATTCCTGAAAATATAATTAATCAAATGGATTTGGGAGTACAAAAAGTAAAACAACAATTTAAAGATAATAAAGATTTACAAATAGTTCACAATAAATAAAATATTTTCTAAATATTATTAAAAAATATAGTCCAGAATTTGAATTATTCTGGACTTTTTCTATATTATATTTGTAATTTGATTAACAAACAAAATTAAAAAATATGAAGACAACAAACAATTATTTCAATCTGAATGAGTTCAAGGCTGGTAAAACTGCAACAACTAAGTTGGGTAATCCCGTAAAGTTCATCTGTATTACTACTGATGGTAAGCTGCTTGTCAAGGTTAATCACCGCAGTCGAATTGTTGGTTTTTCTACCAAGTCAGTTGCTCCTGCTATGGATGGTTCAGTTGAGAAATACAATCTCGATGGTCGCAAATACCGCGGCACTGAGACTGAGTTTGATTTGGTTATGGAAGCTCCAAAGCGTCCACGCAATGCAAAAGGTCAATTTGTTAAGATGGGTTGATTCCCATCTTTAATGTATTTAAATTAATTGAATATGATTGAGCAGAAATCTACACTTTGGGAACGCCTTAAAATTTGTTGGCATGCTCTCACAAAAAAGAATTATGTATTTTTTGGTATAGGAAACGAACCAATTATTTGGGATAATAATGGTCATCACAAAGGTACAAATAGAAAAGCATTAGCATGTTATTCTTGTATTACTTATGATTATAAGTTTAATACAAAGGATGGTGAATCAAATTTGCATGATTTCGTTTGGGGAGTAATTGAAGATTTTGCAAAGGAAGCTCAAAAAGGAAAATATTAATATGAGTTATTTTGAAGAAGAGAAAATGAAAGCAATTGGAGATCCTCATGGATTAAGTGGTCACACCTATCCTGATGGTACTCCTATGACAAATTTTGAATATTGGAAAGAATTAAATAATCCGTATAAGTAATGAATGATTTAATTGAAGCATTGAAATTAATTTGGCCTTGTTTGGAAGATCCAAATACAAAGTGGCCAACAGCATGTGAACATGATATGTTGTATATTTGTGGTATCAATATGGATAAAGTAGATACTGTATTGATACATAAACTTGCTAAGCTTGATTTTTTGCCGGGTTCAGATGAAGATTATCGTTATACTTCTATTTATAATGAGAATGATGAATATGAAGGCGATGTTGATTTTGAACATATTGATGAGGATACTTGGAACAATATAAAACATGAGATTACAAATTGTTTCAGATCATATCGTTTTGGAAGTTGCTAAATAATTTGAATTTTTTAAATATTATACTATATTATATTTGTAATCAAAATAAAATAAAATGTCAAAGAAACCAAGTGGAATTATAGATGAAGAGACAATGCGCCGCGAACTTTGTACCGCTGCATATTTAATGGCTCGTAATCGTAAATGGGATTTGACTGAAGAGGATTTTACAATTGATGAGAATCTGAATTTTACCCATGCCACTTGGAGAGGTATTTTTTGTAAAGGTGGTGAAACTGTAATTGCAACAGTTGAAATTATAAATCATTATATTGAGGAATGCAATAAGCCTGAAGAAAAACGTGATTTGTCATTTATTCATATCGTAAAAGATTAATAATATGGAATGGTACGAAAAGCTTGAAAAGGTTCGTGAGTTTGTTTGTGATGAGGAAATTATCACTGCAATGGGAAATTATTTCAATTCAGACCAAATGGAAGATTTTGTAAATGAATTGATTATTAATTATGATTTAGATTCAGAATTTCCAGAAGATGAAGATTGAATATGGTTATGATATAGAAACATGCGGAGATATGTTTCCTGATGGTTTTCCAATACCTGAAAACCACAATATACACGAGAGTTCAATGATGAATGAATACAAACAATTTTTTGAAAAGTATTTTAATAAATGAATATCATTACAATTAAGACCGGACAATTTTACGATGCTGATTATGCTGAGTATGTTTTCAAAACAACAAAGGATCGTCGCGAGATTTTTGATGAGAATTTAAATCTGACTCCATTATTTATTGTATTTCTTAAAGAATATCATTATGATCATTTGTTAAATCAGTATTATCATAACCGTCAGTATTTTGAGATTGATTTTTATTATGAAGATAATATTGATGAAGTAATATTTTAATTATGGAAATTAAAAGTTATTTTGATATGATTTGCTTTAACCTGATGTCTGGGTTAAAGGAAGAAGATCCTGAAACAATTAAAGATTTTGAGGATGGGTGGTATAATTGGTACGAGATGGAAGCATTTAATCGTTACGGTATCAAAGAATTTCCAAAAGAATGGTATGATTTTCTACAGATAAAAGCTGATGATGAAGACCACCCTGAGTTGTTAAAACTAATGGATGAATTTGCAGTTGCAGGTTATAAGTTATATAATAAGATTAAAGAAATAAATGGCTGATAATTTTAGAAATAAGCAATGGTTCAAGAATTTATCTCAAGATCGTAAAGATGAGATATGTAAGAAGTTCGATATTGATGAGAAAACATTGAAGAAGGCAGGTCGTGAAACTTCTGATGGTAGGATTGTAATTGATATTCTTCGCATAGATCATCTATTGCATACTCCTGAATTATGGGATGAATGCTATAAGAACTTACATGTCATATTGCCAGATGACAATATGAATACTTCGGATGTATTTCAAATGATTTCAAATATGGAATACATTTATACTTTTATGAATCGTGATGTTCATTTTGCAAATTATAAGTCAAATCTTCATAATGATTTATTGACAAAGTATGCTCATAACAATTTCAAACGTTGGTATGATGAAATGCATTCAACTGATGCTTCAGATGTTGACCATAAAAAGTTTTGTTGTTATCAAATGTATACTCATTGTAGATGTTTATTAGAATCTGATTTGAAATTAATTAAATAATATGACAAAGCAACAACTTGAAAAACAAATTAAAGAAGATTTTTGGAATAAATACAGAACCTTTACTGGGCGACTTGCTACTGCGTTATCTCAAATAGATCCAAATAATCTATTAATTTCAAGAACAATTATTTGGACAACATTAGGTGATTTGCAATCAATGACAGAAAGCTATAAAGACGTCATTGGAGAAGAAATGTATAATAAAGTACATCAAGTAAAGTGGAGATTTCCAAAAGATCATATAGACATTCAACAAATGGTTAATGAACTTGGATTAATAATTGAATAATATGAATATTAAAGAGAAATCTGAAAGTTTTTATAAGATTTTTGAAAGTGATACTGATGAATTTAAGAACATTCAAAAATCATTACAGATTGCATATCAGCATGGAGCAAAATATGTAATTGATGAAGTTGAAGCAAGAGTTAAAGAATTATATGATAATCATCCAGGCATGGGAGATATGAGAACAGTTCTTTCTTGTGTATTAGTTAAACTTGAAATGCTAAAGAAATAATGGATAAAAAAGAAATTGATATTAGTGTTAAAGCTCCTAAAAATTTCAAAGATATTAGGGGACTTATGCAAGAGTATGAGCTGAATGATAAATATATCAAATTGGCTCGTGATGGTAAAACTTGTTTGCTTGGTTTTTGTTGGGAAACTTGTGGAACACTTCAAAGCTATGAAACATTAGATTGTCGTTTTGGATATATTTTTGCTGAAGCTTTGGAAATGAGAAATAAAGAAATAGAAAAATTTCTCTCAAAAAACATTTAATTATTTCCAATAAATACTATTTTGTAATCATACAAATGATTTAAATATGGAAAATAATTTTTTTGATAAAGCACATAAACTTGTGCATGAGCATGATGAATTAACTCAGATGCTTAATGATTTGCAAATTACAACAACATCATTAGGAGTAATATTTAATGATTGGGAAGGTCCTGGAGTTAATTATAAATCATATTCAAAAGATGTTAAGAAATTGATTATTGATGCTATTAATAGTCGTTTAAATGAAATTGAACTAAATTTTAATTGATATATAACATGGCTTGGTATACTATTTTATTTATAACTGTTGCATCCTTATTTATTGTTAAGCTAGCAATTTCATTATTTGCTGGTGATATTGACATGGATGTTGATTTTGATGGTGATAGTGATTTTGATACATCAAGTGCCTTTTCATTTAAGGGAGCATTGCATTTCTTGTTAGGATTTAGTTCTTATTTGTTTATGCGCGCCCATACATCTACAATAAATATTGTTGATGGAAAAGTACAGTTCAGTATTGGAGATTTTGTATGGGCATTTATTGTTGGTGTACTTGTAATGATAGCATTATTTTATGCTTATAAGTTAGCTATGAAAGCAAATAATTCTACAAAAGATCCTGAAGATTTAATTGATAATTCAAAAGGAACAATCTATATTAATTTAGGAAATGGTTCTTATTCAGTTCAAGCACATACACCTGCAGGTACAACAAATGTAACCGCATTTTATAGTGGAGATGAACTAGAAGTTGGAACTGAAGTAACATTAGAAAAAGAAGGTAATAACATTTTTATCAAGTATTTAGATAATGACATTAAAAGATCTGATATGGAGTAAACCAGTAAAATATACAGTAGTTGGTTTGAGTGCAACAGTGGGAGCACTAATTTGTTCAAAGATATTATATGATTATTCAATGTATTCCAATTTGAAATATGTTAAGAAACAATTAGATAAGATTAATATTGACGAAGTATGACAATTACACAATTAATTAAATTTTTATGGAATGGTGTTGATATTCCGGTTACTCAAGATGAAATTCAACATTCAGTAAATGTTGCAACATGGGCATTAAAGAAAGGATTATCTGAAGATGATGATTTTAAGAAATTGAATGATGCATACAAGATATCTTGTTATGATGAGCAACATAAATTATCGAAACTTGGAACAGAATTAAATTAAATAATTAACATATTTTATTAACTTAAATTTTATAGTAAATGAACGAAACAATTTTGATGTTGTGTTTGATTGGTGGCGGTGTACTTGTATTTGCACTTACCATTTGGGGAGTTCTTTCACGTTATCGTCGTTTTGCACCAGATGAACTTGGTATTATTTTCGGTAAATCTGGAAAGATTCAAGTAACAGGTGAAGATGGTAAAGAAAAGACATTGATTGTACCTTCAAAGATTATGCAAGGTGGTGGTGCATTTGTATGGCCAATCATTCAAGATTACAAGAAAATGTCAATGAAGCCTATTCAGATTAAGGCGACAGTTGATGGTATTGATTCACAGGCAATTCAGTTGCACTTGCCAGTTGTATTAACTACAGCTATTTCACGAGACAAGGAAATTCAGCAAAATGCTGCAACTCGTTTCTTAAGTGCGACACCTTCTGAAATTCAAGCACAGATCCAAGAAATTTTGATTGGTGAAACTCGTGCTATCATGGCAACAATGCTTATTGAGGAAATTAACGCTGACCGAGATAAGTTCTTGACAAAGGTTCGTACTAACCTTGAGCAGGAGTTGACAAAGATTGGTTATGATGTTACTAACATTAATATCTCAGAAATTACCGATGATGCCAACTATATTAAGAACATGGGTCAGAAAGCAACAACTCGTAAGCAAGCTGAAGCTGAGGCAGATATTGCTGAACAGAAGAAGCAAGGAAACGTAAAGATTGCTAACACAAAGAAGGAAGAGGAAATTGCTGTTGCTGCAGCTGAGAAGGAGAAGCAGGTTACTGTTAACCAGACACGTCAGGAACAGGAAGTACAGGTTGCTGCTATTGAGAGAGACAAGCAAATCCAATTGGCTGAGGCTGAGAAGGAACGTGAGTCAGGTATTGCAACTCAGGAAGCTGAAAAGGTAGCAAATATTGCAGAAGCTCAGGCTGATGCAGAATCTAAGAAAGCTGCAGCTAAGGCAAAGCAGGTTGCAAATGTATCAGCAGCAGATGCTGAGGCTGCTTCTAAGGAAGCTGAGGCAAATGCAAAGAAGGTAGCAGCAGTGGCTGCACGTAAGGCAGAGGCTGAGTCTGCAAAGGCAAAGTCAGAAGCTGAACAGACAAAGGCAATTGCAACTGCTCAGGCAGATGCTGAAGCAACTGAGAACGAGCAGGAAGCAAAGAAGCAAACTCGTATTGCACAAGCTAACCAACAGAAGGAAGCTGAAGTAATTAAGGCTACTCAGGAGAAGGAAGCAAAGGCTGCTGAGTATGAATCTAATAAGAGACAACGTAAGGCAGAACAGGACAAGAAGGCAGGTGTTGCTGAACAGATGGCAAAGATTGAAGTTGCACAGGCTCGTGCAAAGGCTGGTCAAGCTGAAGCAGATGCTGTAAAGGTTTCTGAAACTGCAAAGGTTGAAGCTGAGATGTCAGTCGAGAAGACTCGTCAAGACCGTCAGATGGAAGTTAACAAGGCTGCAGCAAAGGCTGCTGAGGAAAACTTGAATGCTACTGAAATTATTCCAGCACAAAAGGCTAAGGAGAAGGCAGTTATTGAGGCTGAGGCAATCAAACGTAAGGCAGAGCTTGAGGCTGAAGCAATCAAGGCTCAGGTATTGAGAAAGGCTGAAGCTGAGGCAGAAGCAACTCGTATGAAGTTGAATGCTGAAGCTGAAGGTACCAAGAATAAGTTGATGGCTGAGGCTGAAGGTAAGAAGGCAAGCTTGCTTGCAGAAGCTGAGGCAATTCAGCAGAAGGAACTTGCTCCTGCTATGGCTCTTGAACGAATGGTTGCAGCTGTAGGTGGTAATCCTGATCTTGTTGTTCAGTACAAGATGGTTGACCAGTATAAGGGTATCGCAGAGGCTCAAAGTAAAGTATTGGAGCATCTCAACATGGGTCAAGTCACTGTTTATGGTGATAAGAATACTGGTGCTGATTTTGCTAAGAGCTTTATTTCTAATTTTGCTCCTGCATTGACAATGATTAATGATGGTGTTAAAGATCAATTCAAAAATCTTTTTGGATTAGAAAATAAAAAAGAGTTACCAGCTCCAGATGATCCAACACCAAATGATCAAAAGAAAAAGACAAAAAATAAGAAAGAAGAAACTTTTGAAGAAGTGAAATAATAAATTAGAGGTTGCTAAGCAACCTCTTTTTTGTTATTATACCAATTAATAAAATCAATAAAACTAAAAAATTCTAAATAATTTAATTTATTTTGTTTTGCAATTTTTCTTTTATTAACATCTCTTATACTCCAGCAATTAATTGCATTATTATAATATTGTGTATTTTTTTCTTTCCATTTATTAATAACGTTAATATCATTTTCATTATTCTCATTATATGGGTGATTACCATGTGTCCAATGATAATTACATTCAATAAATAAATCTAATGAAGGTATGTATAAATCACAATAGTATGGATATCTTTTATCTTTATATTGTTTTATAATATCTGAATATTTTTCTTTTAATATAAAATATGTTTGTTCTTCTAATTTTGAAATATTGAATGATTTGTTCTTTATTTTTGTATTATTTATTTTATTTTTTATTTCTGGGCTAGATAATATTTCATGTAGTATTTTTCGTCCTTCTTTTGATTTTGACCATGTAGTTTCTTCATATTTCTGTAAACAAGTTTCTTTAACTTTATTTTTTATTACAATATTTTTCATTGGATTATCAACATTATAATGATTTTGATATGTATTTATTTTTTTAACCTGTATTTCATTATAATGATTTTTAATAAAATTAGAAATTAATTGTTTACATTCTTCAGTTTTTCTATAATTATCTGTACTAAATTTAATTATTGTTTTAATTTTACAATCTTCAGAGTTTAAATAATATTCTGTCCCATATTTATTTAAACATGTTTGTTTTATCTTTTCTTGTATTTCTTTTGATTGTGAAAAATATTCTACTCCATATTTTTTAATATATGTTTGTTTTGTTTTTTCTTGTACTTCTTTAGCCTTTTGTGGATTGTCAACTCCATAATGATTAATTAATGTTTGTTTTGTTTTTTCCTGTACTTCTTTTAATCTTAATGTCGATCTTACCCCATATTTTTGTTCTAATTTATTTGCTGTATCTTTTGATTTACAACTATTTGAACAATACATCCTCCATTTTGACCTATTTAATTTTAATGGTTTACCACAAATTGGACAACATGGATGTATTTCATAATTATTAAATATTCTTATAAGTGATTCATTAATACTTTCAGAATCATTATATCTATTAAGTATATAATTTAATTCTTCTTTAGTAGCTCTTTTTATTCTATATCTATTAATTCCACCATTTGTATTTTTAAATTCATTTTTTATATATTCGTCATTAATTATATTCATAAGCTAATGTTTTTTAACATGTTTATTTAATTAATAATAACAATAATTAATAAAATAGTTAAAATATTTTAATATTTTTAATAAATTATATTATATTAATTTATGAATTACGAAGGAAAATATGGAACTGAAGATCCTCAAGATAAAGACACAATGTTAGATAACTTATTCTTGAAGAGTGAGTCTCCAGATTTACAAGATACTGATGATGCTCTTGAAACTCCAATATTCTTAATTGACATGGATGAAGTTGATAAAAGAACATTGGAAAGAGCAACAGATATCACAAATAAATTAGCAGCATATTATTTTGACCAAAAGTATATTGATAATCATCCTTATGTTACATCAAAAATTACACAAGAAATTGATAATATAAGAAGATTATTAAAGATGTTATCAGTAAATGAAAAGGCTCAAGATACATTAATTATGTCTATTACAGGCAATTCTGCAAAAGGAACTCTTTATTCTTCTCTTACATCATTACAAAATTCAATGCTTCAAATGCAAGCACAATTAAATTCTTTGACTGCTAATCTTGAAAATATCTTTAAGGAAATGCAAGAGAATTGCGATAAGACATTCCAAGAAAAAGAAAAAGAAGAATCAGAAGATGGTTCAATGGTTGTTCGTGGTTCTCGCGACTTTATTAAACAGATTGAAAATTCATTGAAAGCATCAAATAATAATACACCTGAAGCACAAACTGGAAGTTAAAACAGTTTCTTAAATATTTATTTTTATATATAAAGAAAGATATTTTTTGATACATTATGAATTATATTGATCACGGCGTAACATTTAGAGATATAGTGAATGCTTATCTTGTTACAGGTGCAGGTAAAATCGCTAAAGGTAAATATAAAAAAGATGCAAATAATAATATAACTGGTAACATGCCAGTTATTAATGCAATTGATATTGACTGGAATAATGCACAGATACCAGGTCTTGATAATCCTTTGACATCTACAGGACAATTACTTGCTCTTATTGGACAATTAAAACAATCTTTAGGTAATATAAGTACAACTTCAAATCAAAGTGTACTTGATAGATTAACATTACTTGAAAGTGCAGTTGAAGAATTACAAAATGGAACTGGTGGATCTATTCCAGATGATTTGGTTGAACAATTAAATACTATTACATCAAATATTACTGCATTACAAAATGATAATAGAAATATTCAAACACGTTTAACTACACTTGAACAAAATGGAGGTGGTGGTAATAATCAAGCTATTATAAATCAACTTACAGAATTAACTAATAAAGTAAATGCGTTAGACGGTATAAAACACCAAATAATAGAAAAATCAACATATGATTCATTAATGTCATATGATCCAAATACATTATATTTTATTATTGGTGAACCTGATTATATTATAGTTGATGGTGGTGGAAGCGGTGGAGGAACAACACCAACCACAAGAATTGATTTAGATACAATTTCAACACAATTAACTGTAAATGGTCAACTTCACAGAGAAAATAATGTTGTTCTTGAACCTGGTGGTACATATGTTGTATCTGGTACATTGGCTGGTACATTAACTATTGATGCATCAGAATATACAAAAGATCAAATGGATATCATAGGTAATACTGAAATTATTTTAACAGATGTTATTATTGTTTCAGATAATGAAACTTATGGTATTTTATATAAAACTCCAGCAGAAAACAAAGGTTTTAAAGATTTGATTGTTACTGTTAATAAAAATACTGCAAATATAGTATGTTGTAGATATGAACAACCAAAAGCTGAAAACCAATGGGGTGCAATACATTCAATGAATAATTTAGTATTGCGTGGCACAGGTTATCTTTCAGTTAGAAATGATGGTGGTCATGGTATTAGAGCAACTGAAATTGATGTAGCCGGCCCTCACATGTATGCAACAACTATTCATGATGCTGTTCATGCAAAAAAATTATTTTGGAATTACGGTACATTATATACAGCAACAGCAAATGACGTATTAGGTACTGGTGATGATGGTCGCCTTATTGTATTTGGAGGAACATTTAATACAATTACTTTACAAGAAAACGGAACATTATTTGATAGTGGAATAACTGGTTTATATGCTGATAATGTTATTATGACTGGTATTAGTAGAATGAAAAATATGGTTGTATTATCTCCTGAAAATTATGCATCAGCAATGCAAAAAGCTTATCCTGGTATAATATATAAATATGCAGATAAGGCAGCATATGCAGCAGGAAATGGTGAACAAGTATTATTAACAAATAATGTTTATAAAATTACTTCAGGTGCGAATGTATTTGTTTCTGTTGTTGGTGTTATTAATAAGCCAATAGAAATTAATACAACAAATGAAAAGGATGCTACTATATATTTAAATAATGCATATATTGAAGTTAATGATAATTATCCAGCAATATATTTTAATCCTACAGACAAAAAAGGTAAATTAAAATTATTTGGTGTACAAGATAGTATTAATATTATTAAAAATACATATTCAGAAGCATCATTTGGAACAGCATCAACATATGAAGGAGATGGTGTAAAATCTGAAAATAATATTAATGTTGAAATAAAGAATGGTTGTCATACATATGTATCTTCTAAATTTGCTGATGGTATAGATGGCGGTACAATGAAGATTACAGATTCAAAAGGAACTCTTGTTGTTACTAATTGTGGACAACGTGGATTAAAAGGCAATGTTATTGTTATTGGACCTGATGTTGATGTTAGTTCAAGTCATATAACTGCATATCACCAAGATCCTGATGAAGTTGATACTAGCGGAGAATCTGTATATGTAACATTTGATGGTAATTGTATTGTAAAAGATAATTGCACTCAAGTAGAAGCAGGAGCAGGTCAAAAAGATAATAAGAACATTGGTTTTGCTGATATATATGCAAGAAATGGTGGACACTCAAAGGGTGAATTTGCTGTTAAAAATTCAGAATTAAATGGTATAGTTGTAACAGGTACTATTGGTGCTGTTGTTTCAATTGATATGGATAATGCATCAAATATGAATTTTAATAGAATTGTAACTTCTTCAGTAACACAAACAAAAATTGTAACAGCTTCAAATGAAAATGTAGAAGCATATAATATTTATAAAGAACCTATAGCATAATGATAGTATATAATAATATTAGAGATACAAAATACAATCTTAACAGAATAAGATTTGGTAAAGATAGTATTGCTGCCATATATAAAAATGGCATAATGATATGGCCTATAGGTAAAAAAGGCGAAATAATATTATCATGTTTTTATAATGGATATTGGATTGATGAATATCCATGGACTGATGAAATGCCTTGGCAAGATTAAACATAATAACAAATAATTAAGAATATTAAATATGGATCTTTATAACGAAAGAATTAATGAATTTGTAAACTGGAATGATGGTAAAAGTTCTATTACAGGTAGAAATGTAACAGATAATATGAAGCCATCAGGCAAAGTTATTAGAGAATTATTACAAGAAAGATTAAGAACACCAATATTTCTTCCATCAGCTGAAACTGTTGGTAAGACATATGTTGATGATGGTTATTGGAGAATATTCTCAAGTAAGGATGCTTACGATTTATGGGTATCAGATAAACAACAGTATGCATATTTAGAATTAGCAAAATTTCCAAAACAATCAGAATATGAATTTGAAATTACAGGTCTTGAAAATAATGCAAGATTTATTATTGAAGGAAATGCTTCTTCAAATCAATCAATATTAGTTTATAACTGGAAAATTAAAAAAGGTAGCAATGGTGTAAATGACTCTGTTCGTGTTACATATAGTATACACAATAAAACAACAGGTCGAACAGAATCATTTAGTGAATTGTATTTAAATGATAAACGTGATATATCAATTGACTTATATGAATACCTTGATAGAGGTGAAAATAGTGTTACATTAAATTTTGAAGGTATTACTACAAAAGCTGTTGGTGGTGCATATGTAGTTATAAATATGATTCAATTTAATATGGAAGCTGAATGGAATTATACTGTTCAACATCCACAAAATGAACCATTAGTTATAAATAACTTTAGAGTAAATAGAAATAATACAAATGCTGATGTAACTGTATATGTTGCAATTGATGGACAAATATTAACAGACAGTGGAGTATTTGAATTTTATAAAGGAGATAGTAATATTCAAAAATCAAATGTTACTATTCCATATGATGAAATGTTAATGACACCTTCTTCTAATGGTAATCCAATTCAACATAATTTACAGATGTGGGCTACTACAACATATCAAGGTACACAATTTACATCAAATATTTTGTATTATAATTTTGAAATACAAGCATCAGAATCATTAAGTAACGTATTTATAAACTTAAATACTTCAATTAATTCTGATGGATTATCTTCAATACCTGTAATTACTCCAAAATTTGCAGCAAAGCAATATATTGGTACACAAATAAAATATGGATATAATACTGATAGCCAGTCATTAAATTCATCTATTCAAGTTAAATGGAGATTAATTAAAGAAAGCAGTGCAGACATACAAGAGTTAGGTACTTTTACTATTAATAAATGGGAAGAAAATATATTAGAATTTAACCCATCATTAGCAACAGAAGGTAATAAACACTTGTATTTGATTGCAATACATGGTGATGAAGAAATAACTCGTATTCCAATTGAAGTTGAAAAGGGTAAAGGTTTCAAAGAACAAACAGGTTATGTATTGAAATTATCTGCTTATGGTAAAGTAAATGATTCAGCTATAGATCCTGAATGGACTTATGGAACAGGTCTCAATAAAGTAACCACATCATTTAGTAATGGTGTAACTTGGGATGATAATAAAGGTTGGTACAAAAATTCATTCAGAGTACATGGATTAGATGCTTATGCAACAGTAAATTATAGTCCATTATTAGATATTAGTACAGGTAAAACAATTGAAATAGATTTTGAATCTGAAAAGGTTAATAGTAATAATGATGTAATTATATTAATTGGTAATGCAAGAGGAGCAAGAATTGAAATTACTCCTAATAGAGCGTCAATGTATAATTCATCAAATGATTTAATTATTGAAACAAACTTTAAGAATAATGAAAGATTACATTTAGCATTCATTATCAATAAAGCAACAGATAATACTGGATCAAATAAAGCAAACCTTGTTTATATTGTTAATAACGGTATTCTTGAACGTGCTGTTGGTATATCAGGTAGTTTAACAACTGAAGGTACAATTAAATTTGGTGGTAGCCGTTCAGGTGTTAGAGTTTATAGTTTAAGAGTATATGATTTTGATATTACATATAAAAATGCTTACGATAACTATGAATTTGATTCTGATGATAAAATTGCAATAAAGCAAAAGAATAATGTTATTGATGAATCAACAAATGTTATAAGTTATGAAGCATGTTGTAGTAAAATTGACACAATATTAATTGAAGGTGATTTAACTAATTTATTAGATTTAAATACTGATAAAGATAAATCTACAACTGATGTAACAATATCTCGTATTTGTCCATTTGACAAATCATTAGACTTTACTTGTTATAATGCTCAAATTAGAAAGCACGGTCAGTCAACATTGAACTATCCTGTTCCTTCTATGAAATTCTGGTTTAATAAATCAAAATCAGGTGTAACTCCAAGATTTGTATGCACAGCTCAAGAAGGATTAGGATTGAATAAAAATAGATATGTAATGCGCAATCCTGAATATGAAAGTGATGGAGTAACTGTAAAAGTACCAGGTTCAATTCCATCTAATAAGTTTGTTCTTCAAGCTAACTATTCTGACTCTTCTGGTGTTCATAATGGTGCATTACAAAAAATCATTAATTATACTTGGTGGAATGCAAAAATTGATAACGAATATAAATTAAGAACATTACCACAATTATTTACAACAAATCAAACAGTATCACCAACAGATGCTAATTTATATACTAATGTAGATCCTTATAAAGAGTCTACAACAGGTAAAAATGCACAAGGTAAACAATGGAAAGATTATACAAATAAAGATTTCCCTTATAAAATTCAAGTAGGTCCTGATTCATTCCCTTGTGTTGTATTCTATAAAGATACATCTCAAGGTGGTAAAGAAACATTCTTAGGTTTATATGTATTCATGGAAGATAAGAAGGCTGATTACATATACGGAGAACGTTCAATATATTACTATAAAGATAAAGATAATAAATTTGATTTATCTGATGACCCATTTGTATTAAAGTATATTAATTCAAAGAATGGTGATCATGCTATAGAATTACCTAATGGTAATAAACAAGCATTAGATAATGACGATAATAGAATATGGGATAACGAAAATGTATTACGTATAGAAGGATTAACTATTAATAATACATTCTCATCATTCATGAGTTTCAAAGATGCAACAAACAAGAAATTCGATGATATTATATCTATATATGATGAAAATGGTAAATTATTAAAGAAACAATATCGTTGGGAACAAGATTTTGAATTAATATATCCAGACCCAGATGATATTGAAGGAAAAGTTGATGAGTTAACAGGAAAAGATACAACTAAATTTGGTGCTGATTCTAAATTTAAGAGAACGTGTCAACCTTGGGTTGATTTCTATCAATGGGTAACTGATACATATCAAAATAAAGAACGATTTAAACATGAAGCTGCTCAACACTTCGATATTTATAAAATGGCAGCTTACTATATTATATTCTTACGTTTCGGTCTTGTGGACTCTGTTGAACGTAATGCTCAATGGAAGACATATGATGGACAGCACTGGCATTGTGAATCTTGGGATATGGATATTGCATTAGGTAACATGAACACTGGTGGTATTGCATTTGACCCTCCTGTAGATCGTAATACTACATTTAAAACTGACTCTGGTACATATGCATTCTCAGGAAGATCACTTACTACATCTAACTGGATATGGGATGCTTTTGAAGCATGGCCATATTGGATGAATACTCTTGTTCCAATAGTTGCTGATGCAATGTCTGAACAAAAATTAACATATAAAGACGTTATAAAATATTTTGATGATGATTATCAAAATAAATGGTGTGAAATATTGTATAACGAATCAATGAACTACAAGTATATATTATCAAGAGGTAATGATAATGGTTGGCTTGGTTGGCTTCAAGGTGCACGTACAACACACCGTCACTGGTGGTTGAGTACATCAATGAATACATATGATGCTATTTGGAACTGTGGTGATTATAAGAGCCATTTTATAAAGATATATGCAAATAAAGACCAAAACGTTGGTGGTGCAAAAGAATATTTAACAATTGGTACAAATAGCGAAATATATGTTAATGCTGATTATCAGGGTTCACCAATAGCAGGTAGTCCACAAAAGATATCACCAGCATCTCCTTATAAGTTTGATATTACAAATATGTCATTATCAAATAAGGTAGAATTTATGATTTATGGTGCATCTTTTATTGAAACTATTGACTGTAGTGCATTTGCTAGTGGTCTTGTTAATATACAATTAAATGGTGCCTATGATGATGTATTAGGAGCTCCATTAAAAACAGTTAATTTAGGTTGTCCTTATAATGATAATGGATATGGACTTATTGAAGGAACATATAATGGTGTTTTGAAAAATATTTCTGTAGATAATGCATTCGATAATATTGAAAATTTAAATCTCAATGGACAGATTTTTGATGCATTATCTAACTTAATTGAAACAATAATTTACACAGGTAACAAAACATCATTAAAGAATTTCTATGCAAGAGGTTCAAGTTTAACATCATTCTATTCATCAATGTCAGGTAATGATTTTGATACAATTGAATTACCAGGTCGTACATATGACCCAACAACTGTAGGTGGTATTGATTATAATTTTGGTGTACTTAAACTTTGGAACTCAACATGGAATAGATTAGTATGGTATGATGCTGCAATAACATCTGCGGGTACAATTACTTATAATGACCAAGGAGAAATTGAATCATCTTCTGCTGGTACAATTTCTTATGAAATGACAAATATTGATGGTGATGCTTCATATAATATTCCATGGACATTAAATTCAGTTGAGTTCCATGGATCTACTGCAAAGTCAGATAATTCAAAGAAATTTGTATTAAATTGGATAAGATGTATTGAAAGATATCTTGAATATCATATTCAATTACAAGATATTGTTCTAGGAGCAAGAGGAACAAAATATGAAAATTGTCAAACATTTAAAGATGCTTTATATCTTGAACTTGGAGAACGCACATTAATATTAGATGGTGTTAAATGGGATCAATATGATGCACTTACAAATCCTAAAGGAACATGTGAAGACTGTGTTACATTTGGAGATTTAGAGTTAATTTCTAAATTCAATCATGGTAATAACAATCCAGATAATAATGCAAATGGTGTATCAACATTTAAAGGATATATTGAAATAAGTAGTTATGAACCTGAATTAAGTGTTGAACAGTTATCACAATTAAAGAACTGGTTTGGTGAAACAATCTTCTCATTAAAATCATCAGGTTTGATTATTGACCAAAAATTAAAATATGTTAAAATCAATGTTGGTGGTAAAGCATATACTGAACCTAATCCAGTAACTGGTGTATTGGAAATTAATCTTGATGAAAGTAATGATGAATTAAATGCTGCTACATTATCAGCAACAAAATTCCAATTACAAGAAGACGATACTGAAATTACTTGGGGTTTAAGAACTCCTGGATCTACAGAACCTGCTACAACTGTTTATAGAGGATGTACAATTAAAATTGGTGCAGATAAGATCGTTAGATTAATTGCATCAGAAACAACTTATGGAAACAGAGATGTAGAAGTAGTTTGTTCAATGACAGGTGAAGAACCAAGTTATGTAACAATACATATTAAAGCTGTAAAATATCCTGATAGTGTTACATTAGCAGTTGATGATCTCGTTAATGGTAATAAAGCACATTTAAGACAATTCAAAGGATCTTATGTATTCTGGCAAAATGCAATATTTGCAGAATTTTATCCTGATATTGTTTGGGATGAATCTACTGAAAATGCAGCCCAGATTAAATCAATAACATATAAGATTATTGATGCTTCTAATAATGCACAATTATTAAATATTCAATCAGATGCATTGCGTAAAGGTGACAATACTGAGTTCCCAATTGATGGTACTGATTATTTGAGATATACTAAGAATGCAAATACAACAAGAAATGGTATTGTATTAACTTGTACAGTTCCAACTGGTCAAGAATATTATGAATACTTATTACAAGTTCAATTAATTTATAAATCAAATGCTATAGTTAATCTTGAAACAAAATTAATTGTAATTAATGACCCTAGTCAAATTGTTACAACTGCTGCAGGTTCATTATATTCTGCGCTAAGTGAACATTATGAAGTTAGCAATGGTGAAGGAATTAATAACAGACCATTCTATAGAACTGATTTATTATCATTAACTGGAACAATATCATTTGCAAGATATAGAGATATTACAGATATATTAATTGTACCTGATAAACATGATAATGCATCTATTCCTATTGTAAGTATATTTAGATATATGCCAAATATTGAAGGAATTAATTTAAGTGGTTGTACAGTTATTAATACAGTTAAATTGGTAAATAACAATTATGTTACAGAATTAGATACTAGTGCATGTCCAAAACTTAAAACATTAAATATGCAAGGCTGTACTAATTTTGGATATAATCTTGAGTCAACAAATGCTAAGCATAAACAAGTCGATTTATCTAGAAACTTTAATATTGAAAGTGTTGATTTAAGAGGAACATATGTAGATGTTGTTTTACCTAATATTACAAACAGTAATGATGCAAAATTAGCTTCATTAAAATTAGGTACCCCAAATACTGTTACTTTAACTAAACAAGATGCTTTGTATTCAAATAATGTTTCTGTAGAAAATCCAAATAATATAACAGCAATATCATTAAGTAGTGATAATGTCCAAAAAACAGACTTATTCAAGACATTTGCTAATATTATACAAAATATAGAATAATATAATAAATATGAATATTAAAACATTAAATATACAGCAATCAACAAATAATATTGAAAGAATAGATCATAGTGTATTACATAAAATGTATGATACATATGAAGCTATTATGGCTGAAAATAATGGTAGAGGATCTACATTAAGAGGTAAATTAAGTGTTGATAGAGCATATAGTTCTTGGGTAGAAGATTTAACAAGAAAATGGACGTCATTAAAAATAGATGTTGATAATGGTGGATATTATCAAGAATGGGATGATCCTGAATTTAAACGTTGCATAAGTACATTATGGGGTGATGGAACAGGATGTGTTGACAGTCACTTATCAGTATCAAGAACAACAAAGAAAAATAGTAGTGTAGAATCAGCATTTTATGATAATAAAAAAATTCATACAATTGATTTAAGACCATTTACTAATTTATTATTAGAAGGTACAGGTAATGAAAATCAGTTCTATACAGTACCTCAAAATTCATTAGATACTGAATATAATTTGAGAGAAATTTATGTATCGAATGTTAAAGAAGGTACAAGCTTCAATCTTCATTCATTTATTGGAGCACAAAGTTCTACATTTACATTAAATAAAGTATGGTTTGAAGGTCCAAATAGAATAGATGATAAACTTGTAGAATGGAACACTGCTAGTTCATCAGGTCAAAATATGTTAGGTTTGAAAGTACAACATTTTTATTGGTTAAATCATTCAACAGGATATGGACGTAATCATCACCAACAATCAACAATTGATGGTGAAACAATTGATTATATTAACGCATACGGTGCAACATGGCAAAGCAGAAGTGTATTTATTGAAAATTATTTATTTGATACACCAATACCAATTAGAATAGGTGGTATTGATTATTGGGGACACCGGCCAAGTAAAACAACTTTCTGGGTACCTGATGATCAATTAGCAACATGGATTAAATTATATGCTCAAGATGGATGGCAACAAGTTAAAGATATTAAATCAATTAAAGATTATGTATTACAATATCCAAGTTTAGGTAAATGGTGGGAATATACAGGTAAAACATCTAATTTTATTTTTGATATTTAATTTTTTTATATATAAGAGAGTAACTTAAGTTACTCTCTTTATTTTTAATACATTAACTCTTAAAATATTTATTTTTATTAAAATATATGACTTAAAAAATCATAACTATGATTTAGTTATATTATTTTTATTTGATTTGCAACATATAACAAAAATATACATATATTGTAGCATATGACAGATAAACGTTGCTTGGTTTATGAGACTTTGGGAAGCGTTTCAAATCTTCAAGTGTCAGAAGCTAAAGGCGATGGTTTAATGCGTTTGCAAGGTGTATTTGGAGTTTGTGGAATAAAGAATCAAAACAATCGTGTGTATGATAAAGATAATTATGCACAGATGGTTGAATCTTTACAAAAGAAAATAAAGGAATCAGGTTGTCCTGGAGAATTGGAACATCCTAATTCAATGAATATTAATTTGGAGAATGTTTCTCACAAAATTGAGGATATTCAAATGAATGAAGATGGTACAATTACAGGTTCTATTGTTCTTTTAAATACTCCAAAAGGTCAAATTGCTAAAGCTATCGTTGAAGGCGGTCTTCCACTTTTCATTTCGTCACGTGGTGCAGGTACAATTACTAATGAAGGTCGTGTAACATTATCAACAATACAGACATATGACTTGGTAGGTACTCCTGGTTTCAGTCAAGCTAAGCTTACATTAAAGACTAATCAAACTCTTGAATGCTTGAATGAAGGTCTTGAAGATAGTAATGAAACTTGGGTTATTGTTGAAGGTGATGATCTTATTGATGATAAAGATAAGAACGACGATAAACCAAAAGACGAACCTAAGAACGATGACAAACCTAAGGATGAACCAAAGGATGATAAACCAAAGGAAGATCCTAAGGAAGAACCTAAGAAAGACGATAACAAAAATAATGACAATAAAGACATCGATATGAAAGAACTTAAAGAAGCTATTGATAAGCTTACTGAGAAAGTAACATCTCTTGAAGCTGAACTTCATGTAGCTCAAGAATCTTTAAACGAAGTAAAGTCAATTAAGCCTACAAATTATGAAGGTATTCAAAAGTGGATTACTGAAGAATTTGCACCTGATTTTCAAAATAAAATCAATGAAGGTTTAAATACAGTTATTTCTGAAAAGATGAATGGCAATTCATCAGAAGAAATTCAGGAAGCTGTTAAGACTTGGATTAATGATGAATTTACTTCTCAAATGAAGTCTTGGGTAGTTGAAGAATTTGCTCCATTAGTACAAGATTGGATTGTTGAAGAATTTGCACCTGAAGTACAAAATTGGGTTGTAGAAGAATTTGCTCCAGAAGTACAAAATTGGGTAGTTGAAGAATACTCACCTGAATTACAAAACTGGGTAACTGAAGAATTTGCTCCAGAAATTCAAGGTTGGATTACTGAAGAATTTGCTCCTACTATGGAGAACTGGTTAATGGAAGAATATACTCCAGAACAATCAGCAATTATTGAACAAAAAGTAAACGAAAATGTTTCTGCATTTATGGAATCTCAAAAGGCTGGTCGCCTTGATGAAATTGATGGTTTACTTGAATCTATAGCTGCTGAAGGCAATGCAGATGTTCAAAAGATTGTTGAAGAACAAAACGCTGAAAACAAGTACAAAGGAGTTTATGTTGTAGAAAACATGCCAGCTGAATATCGTCCATCATGGGAATTACTTGATGAAGCTGCACAACAGAACATCATTAGAAGTTCAAAGATGTATGATTTCACAAAAGAAGGTGTACTTGAATCATTCTGGGCTAATGTAGATTTCGGTAAGAAAGCTGAAGAAACAAAGCCAGTTGTAGAATCAAAGAATCCTGTTGAAAATTATCAAAACAGCATCATCGCTAATATGAAGAGACTTCGTGGCATGAATGCATAATTTGATTATTATTAAATATTTTCAATCAGATAAGAAAATTTTTATTTTTATATAAATTAAATTCTCAAACAGAGAAATAACAAATAAATTTTGATTATAAATAATATGTTTAATGAACAAAATGGCGCAGTTACATGGGAAAAAATGTTGAAGGAGAACTTCAACGTTAATGACCAGGAAAAACTTAACTGGGTTTCTCAATATGCTGCTATTCATGAAATTCATGAATCTCAAATTGGTATTAACGGTGGTAACATTGCTGTTTCAGCTAATCACCCAGGTGTAGGTCCTATCTATACAACTCCAATGAACACACTTGGTATGGGTAATCCTACAGCTCCAAGTCAATTAGACCCAATGAGCACAGCTCCATACAATGCTGCTAATCCAACTGGTTCATTCTGGGGTCAAACTCCAGGTTCTGGTGATATTCCAGTATCTACTCTTCCAATGGCTCTTAACATTGCATTGTTAACTATTGGTCTTGAACTTGTTCCAGTTATTCCTTCTAAGGGTCCTTGGGCTATGTTAACATATATGGACTTCCCATATGCTGGTGGTAAGCTCGGTCGTGTAAACGAAACATCATTTGATGGTAAGGGTGAAGGTAATGAAAACAAGCCTATCTACATTAAGATTAAAGGTCTTACACTTGAACAAATTGCTGGTATTCGTACAAAGATTGAAGACGGTACAATTGCTGCTGATTCTGCAGTAGAAGTTGGTGGTTTTAAAGGTAAGTTCATCATGCTTGGTCGTATGGACGCTTGCCCACTTGTTAAAGTTGTAGAATGCTCTGCTGCTAACAAGTCAATCCGTGAAGAATTTGCTGCTGCTGATTCTGTAAAGATTGGAACTTATACAATTGCTCTTGAAGAAGCTGCTGCAGGTAAAGCTGCACAAGAAGTTGTTGCAGACTTCGTACAAACTTCAGTAGATCTTGTTGATGGTTTCGCAAACTTCTTCGATGGTGGTAAGAATCCTATGACACGTGCTCAAAACGAAACTGGTACAGGTAACGTTATTGGTCTTCGTTTATTCAGCAAGTGGATTCAAATGGGTTCATACGAAGTAACAGGTACTGTAACTCGTCAGCAATTACAAGATCTTCCATTATACGGTGTTAATGCTGTATCTAAGGTTATGGAAGCTCTTCAAAACGAAATTACACAACACATCAACCAACGTATTCTTGAAAGAGTATTTGCTCTTGGTGTTACTAACGCTGTTCAACAAAAGGCTCGTCAAGGTGTAGATCTTAACCTTTACATGGGTAATGGTGGTGCTGATATTCCATTTGCTACTGCATTCCCAGGTGTTCCACACTTCACAGATATCTATGGACACGATCACAAGGCAACTTGGGGTAATGTAAAGAACGCTGAAGTTAATACATCTGCTGAAAATCTTGCAACAAGACAACGTCGTATTATGTCTAAGTTACTTGCTGCTGCTAACTTAATCCAATTAGTAGGTCGTCGTGGACGTCCAACATGGGTTGTAACAAACGGTCAAGTTGCTACTGCTTTACAAGACGTTTCTGGTTATGTTGTAGCTCCAATGCTTAACACAATGTCTCAAGCTAATAATCAAAACTTATACCACGCAGGTACAGTTGCAGGTCTTCAAATATATGTTGACCCATATATGGACTGGAACGACACACGTATTTGTATCGGTCGTAAGGGTGACGGTAACTCACCAGGTGTTATCTTCATGCCATATATTCTTGCTGATACAGTTTCTATTACTGCTGAAGGTACAATGGCTCCTAAGATGTTGGTTAACAGCCGTTACACAATTGCAGAAGCTGGTTTCTATCCAGAACTTCAATATCTTACAATTGCAGTTGGCTCAGCATTCGGAATTATCTAAGATATATATTAAGGCAAAATTCTCGCCTCTATATATTAATCCGATTCGCAAGAATCACAATTGGAACAGTTCGCGAGAACTGTTCCTTTTTTATGTTTAAAGCAACAATATTAATAATAAAACTTGAAATAAAAATTTTCAAGTAGGCAGCAAAAATTTTATTTTTATTAAATTGTATCTATTAAGCATTGCTCGCTTAAATTAAAAGTACAATTACAAGAATATAATAAATATAAAAAGAGATAATATAATATGGCAATTCCAGTACATTTGCAGCAGTTTAAAGCTGCGGGTATTTACCGTGTAGTTTTTGACCACTCAGCTATCTTAAATCAAGATACACAAATGCTCAGATTAGTTGTAGGTTACTCTGAGAAAGGTCCTTTCAATGTACCTGTGCTTGTAAAAGATCCATACGAGTTCAGATCTATCTTCGGTGATATATCTAAAAGACTTGAAAAACGTGGTATATTCTTCCATCGTTTAGCTTTACAAATGTTACAAGTAAGTCCAATCTTATGTCTTAATCTTAAAAAGTTTGACGGTGAAACAGTTCAAGGTGCTACTATCAGCACAGACTTTAATCCAAAGTTCACTCCAATTGACACTGTAACACTTAACGTTGAAGACATTTACGATACAACTCGTTTCTGGACTCTTGATGCAGAAAAGTTGAATGACTTACGTTCAGTTGAAGGAGCATTAATGGACCAATACATTAATATTTCAGCAACTAATGTTAAGGCAGCTTCTTGTACATATTTTATTCGTAAAGCTTCAGGTACAAAGGTTTCTGGGTACAACATTACAGTTAACGACTGGTATTCAGATGAAGAAATGCCTGAGTACATGGAACCTTATAAGAATAACTTAATTTCTGATTTCTTTGCAGAAATTTATGTATTCAAAGGTAAATTCGAAGCAAAGCAAGTTCTTGCTTCAAATACATTGAAGAATTTCTTCATTGTAACAAATGAACTTGATGATAATGGAGCTCAAATCTTAAAGCTTCGTGATAAAGTAATTAATGCTTTCGGTGAACCTGTAGATACACTTGATGCATTATATAAAGATGAAACATCTGGTGCTCTTGGTCATTATATTGGTGCAATTATTCCTTATTTCAAGAATAAACAAGGTGCATATGCATGTCTTGATGTTATTTTCAATAGTGATATTGATACACACAACATGATGTTATCTTTCAATAAAGATTTACTTGAAGAAGAAAATGCGGTTAATCTTGACCTTTCTGGACGTATCAGAATACCATCTCCAAAGAATCCTCTTAAAGCAAATAAGACATTAAGTATTGATAAGATTTATGACGGTACTGCTACAACATCTGTATTAGGTAATGTTGGTGCTCCAGTTATTGCTGATGTTACTACATTCTATACAAATGTATGGGATCCTGAAACAGAAACTGCAATGCAAGATGTTTACGTTGGTAAGACACGTATTGCAGGTACACTTTATGTTAAGGCTATCAATGAAAATATCGAAGTTGAAGCAGGTACAGCTGGTCAAATTGAATTAGCACAAGTTGGTTCTGACCAAACTGTTACAATGACTTTCAATACAAATCAAAACCAATGGAAAGTTCGCGAAGCTGCTAAGAAACTTGGTGTTGAATTTGATGAAGAAGGTAATCCTAAGAAAGGTATCGGTACATATTGGCCATCAGGTAATGCATTTATGGAAGACACAGATCCACTTGCAGGTCCTCAAAAGGTTATTACTGCTCTTTCTCGTCTTGAACATAAATCTGCAGATGGAACAGAATATACTGATATTGATGAAAACATTAAGCCATCATTAAAAGAAGTTGAAATACTTACAAGAGTTAAGTATGTTAATACTAATGCTGTAGGTGCTGATGCTGTTTATGGTTCTTCTGTTTCATTCATTGATTTCTGTGATGACAACTGGGATTATGTAGAAGATATTGAAATTATTAAGGGTGTAAAACAAGCTGCTCTTATCGGTACAGCTCAATATGATACTTCATTACTTAACATTCTTCAAAAGGGTGACTGTATTCTTGCTAAAGATGGTGCAGTTGATGCTAATGAAAATGGTGAAGAAGATGATGAAAACGGATACATTGATAATGTAAATGTCCAAGAGTTCGGAACTTTATATTATGAAGAAGGTGAAGAAGATATTAATGAAGAAAAAGATGAAGATGGTAATGTTATTTTACACCATGCAGGTGATTTCAAATTCCACTATATTCTTATTTCTGCTGAACCTTGGTTATATGAAATTCTTGACCCAGAAACAGGTGCATTAATTAACAGATGCTTAGTTCGTGTTGACCAAGCTCTTAACCAAGAAATTGGTACAATGATTCCACAATATCTTGAAGGTTATACATATAAGAACGACCGTCCACTTGGAACAGGCATGTATGCAAAAGTAAAGTGGCAAGAATTCATTCTTTCTACAATTACTGATTATAAAGGACTTCGTACTGCATTACTTAACAAGTCAGAAATTGATTATCGTTATGTAATTGATACATTCGAATCATTCCCAGTATCTAACCTTAAGAACGTTCTTTCATACTTATGTAAAGAAAAGCAATCTGCATTCTGTATTGCTAACTTCCCATCAGTTAAGAACTTTATTAAGTGTCCTTACACATCATTCACAGACTCTAAGGGTGTATTTAATGTAGAATATGTTGTTAAAGGTTTCAATAAGAAGAAGTCAGCTTCAATGATGTTTAGTTTACCAACAGAAAATGATGGTGCTTCATTCATTGCATTCTACTCACCTCTTAAGTTTACTGATGGATATCTTGATACATTAGTTCCTTCTGCTGGTCTTGTATCTAACTTATTCGTTAATAAGTATATTTCACGTCAACCATATTACATCGTTGCTGGTCCTAATTATGGTGCAATTACTGCTTCTGGTCTTGTTGGTCCTGATTACAAGTATTCAGTTGATGAATTACAAATTATTGAACCATTTGGTGTAAACGTTATGGTATATCGTCCAAACTTTGGTACATTTATTAACGCTAACCAAACAGCTAAACAAACTCCTGTTTCAGCGCTTTCTAAGGTTAATGTTCGTGAACTTGTTATTTACTTACAAGATGAAATTGAAAAGGTTCTTCAAGCTTATCAATGGGAGTTCAATAACCAACGTACACGTAATGCTATCCTTGATAGAGCAAACCAAATTTGTTCAATAATTGCAGCTAATGGTGGTATTCAAGCTTATAAGAACATCATGGATGAATCTAATAACACACCAGAAATTATTGATAATGAAATGGCAGTTATTACAACTCACATTGAACCAGGTATGGGCTGTGGTAAGATGGTACAAGAACTTCATATTTGGAGAACTGGTCAAATGAATGCAAATATTTCAGACTAATTATATTATTAAATAAAGGATGGTACTTCGGTACCATCCTACTTAAAAGAAGAAACGTTTAATAAAAAATATATATTCATGAATATAATTTATGGCTAATAATTTAACACACTTACCTCATATATTGAATGTTGAGTCAGGTCGTATGAAATACGATCCAGTGCACAAGTCAATATTTGAAGTATATTTTACATTGCCAGCAGCTATTCAGAGTCAGTTCAAAACAGAAGAATTATTACTTACAGAACAAGTAACAAATGTAGCAGGTCTTGATATACTTCAAAAGACAACTCCAGCTTCTGAACAAAAGTTCTATGGTGTTACTGTTTCTTACTTGAATCCTGTTCTTGACCAAACTGCAGCTGATATTACTATTACATTTAACCTTAACTTACGTAATGTAACAGATAACTTCGTATTGAAAGTATTCCGTGCTTGGGAAAATATTTCATATAATCTTGCAGATGGTACACGTTCAATTAAGACAGGTTATATTACAGATAACTTACGTATAGCTGAAGCAACTCGTAATGGTGATATTTGGAGATCATATATCTTCCACCATGTAATGCTTACTAGTGTAACAAATCTTGATGATTTAGATATTATGTCTAACGATGCTCGTCAATTAATTTGTACATTCCGTTGTGACTATTGGGAAGACGAATTATCATAAGACAATTTATCATAACAAAAGGAACTCTTTCGAGTTCCTTTTTTTAGTTTTCAAATATATCGTCTGTTACTTTGTTTTTTGTACTTTGTAACTCAACAAATGCTTTAAATATTCCTAAAAATTCATTAATTGATAATTGATATAATATATCTGTGTTTAATAATTCAATACTATTAATATTATCTTTAACTGTTATATATTGTTTTTGATTTTTAGGAGCAACTAAAACATACATTTTATCACATTCATATATAACTGGGAAATTTTCGTTTATAATTGATTTTACTTTATATATGAAATACAATTTATTATCATTATCTTCTCTTTTCATATAAATGTACTTGTTTAGCATTCCGGCTCCTCCATAAACATTAATCTTAGGGTTATTAAAAATTTTGTCCATTTTAACTATTTTAAATATAAATTTTAATCAATAATAAACAAAATATTATGGCAAAGAAACAATTAACCGAAGAAGAAAAAAGAGAAAAGAAATTGCAGAAATTAGCAATAATTTATGGACAAGTAGATGATGAACTTCATATTGCTGGTAAACCGATTAATGAGCAAATTCATATTCTTGTAGATAAATGTAATGCACTTCAAACTGAAATTTGTCAAATAGCAGATTCTATTAAGATTGATGATTTAACAAAAGTACAAGATATTACTGATATTGATAAAAAGACATATCTTGATTTTGTTAATATTTGTGCATTAAAGTCAAATGATAAACTTAAGGAAAAGGCAATTGCTAAATTTGAAAGTGATTTTGAAAATCGTTTATTTATTTCAAATTTACGCCATTCATTCTTGGAGTCATATATGTCAGGTTATGATTTGAAGATTACTGATGAAAGCAATCAAGAATATAAACCATTTGCTGATTATAAGTCTGAAGAGTTCGAAAAGATAATGGAGGACTCTGCTAAGAAACGTGAATATATCAATAAGATATTATACGGACAATATAAGAAATATGCAAAGGCTGCTGAATATATTACTAAGCTTGAATTGAATTATGGGGACTTCAAGAAATTAGTTGATTGGGAACATTATAAAGAAGGCGGATATCCATCACCAACAACTCCTGCTAAACTTTGGTCAGTATTTGACAAATATGCTCACGCAATGAAATTGATGACCAAATATGAGTTCACACAACAAAATGAACTTAATAAAGAATTTGGTCTTGACATTAAATTAATGACTCCACATCCAGTCAAACATCCTTGGATGACTGCTGAAGGAGATGAACCAGAAATTGATGAAGAATAATAATGACTATATTTTTAACAGGTACAGCAGCAGATACTGCAGATGATTTAGATCCTAAAAGATTAAATCGTCAAATACAAGAATGTGGTTGGCTAATCAATATGGTCGAAGGTACAGGCAAATGGAAAAATCATCCATGTAATTTTATGTACAAAGATCATATTGATTGGGTAAAGAAATATAGAGATTGCCTTGTTGCATATAAAAACAAAGATTATAAGTTATGTCAGCAGATTTCACAAGAGGCAGATCTTATAAAACCTGATTTTATATGCGAAGAATTATATACAAATTTCAAAAGGCGTCTTTATACAAAAGATCCAACAATATACTGTAGATGGGAACACTTGGGAACATCTGAAGCTAATTATTATTTTGTTGATGGTAATTGGTGGAAATATGAAAATGGTAAAAAAGAAATAGTTGATAAGATAATATAGGACATTAAATAACCTCTGGCCTCATTAAATCTTTTAAGTAATATTGTTTTATTATTTTTAGATTTAATGAGGCCAGAGGAACATTCTACTATATTCTAGATGATTTTATTATATCTACCTAAGTGTTAAAAAATATTAAGGATTTTTTTGCTCATTTGCTTTTAATTTCTTTTCAACCTCCATATTATGTTTTGTTATATTCATACCAATAACATCATTCATGTCGAATCCTAAATCATAAGCAATGTTACAAATATTATTCAAAATATCTCCAAGTGATATCACTGCTTTTGTTTTTGTTACTTTTGTAAAATTACCATGATCTTTAACAAGAGCATCATTTAATTTATTTGATAATGCTCCTACATTATTTTGTAAATCTAATATAACCGAAAATGGTCCTAATTCAAGAGGATAGTCAATATATTCTCTAATTGTTTTTTGATAATCATTAATGTCCATATTCTTGTTCAATTTCTTTATTTAAATTATCCATAACATTATCAAAATCTCCAGTTATCATACTTGGTGTTAATTTGATAGTAATAGATTTAATTGATGTTATTGGGACAATTGTAGTATTTATTGTTAATACTTCTCCATACGGATCATATTCAACTTCATTCATATATCTTGCAAAATCTCCATTTTGTAATTTCTTTTCGCATAAAGCATTCATTCTCGCAAGATATCCATTTTCAATATATGGTTTTGCTAAAATATTTTCAATTAATCTTTGCATTTTAATAAAAATATATTTATTACATATATATAAGAGGTACTTCACGAACTTTTGGACAATTTACTTGTATTTCATTAACCATAAGTTCATAATAATTTAATATATCTTTTGATATATCTGTTTCGTTTACTATTTTAAGTATTTCATTAATATCATTTTCATTTTCTAATTGAATGAATATTGCACCATCTAGTCTGCCTATACCTTTAAATTTACCTTTATATGTATGTACTTCATTATATACTTCTTTATTTTTTGTAATATGTTGTATTATTGTTAAATCAACTTTACAACTATGATTTATAAATTTCATTGTATATTGAAGTTCTTTTAATTCATCAAATGAATCAGTAGTTACTGCAAGTATTCTTTTAGGTAGATCACCTATTGATTCTTCAATTTGTATGGGAGTTTCATTTGGTGTATTAGCAATAAATGATTCTTTTTTCTTTTCACGATCATCACCATTTCCATGAACTGTATTTGTTTCTTTACGTTCTTTAACTTTTGTAATACCTGTTTGTAATACATCTTCTAATGTATATCCCATATCATCAGCGCATGCCCATATATACCATAAAATATCTGCAAGTTCTTTTAATATTGCTTTCTTAGTATAATCATCAAATACACCATCATTATCTCTCCAACATTTCTTTACCTTTTCCGCAACTTCGCCAGCTTCGCCATTTAATCCTAATGCAGGATATGTTATTGGTAATTTATCTTGTGGGTAAACTTTAGAAATTTGCATGAAATCTTCATATTGTTTTAATATATTATTCTTCATAATTTGATTTTTTATACTGATTTATTTTACATTTAACTAATGCATCTGTTTCATGACCATTATATTTACATTTACCATTATAATCATTAAATCTTCCAGCAACTGGTCCATAATCATCATAATGTTCACATGAATAACACATGTCTGGATAATCATTTGGATTTAATAAACAATCTTTAATCATATTAACTAATCTGATAATATCCAATTCTAAAAGGATATTGTTCTTCCGTATATTTTTTACATTTTGCTAATCCTTGAAGATAAATCTTATTAGAAATATACTTCTGATTAAAACAATCAATTACATCATATAATACAAATTCATCTTTCAAATCACTAAGTCCAAGTCCTCTACCAATTGACTGCATATTGATAACATTTGATTTAAATGATTCAAATAATACACCAAAACACAAATTAGCAAGTGTGATACCGGTTGAAAGTGTACCGTAAGAAGCAATCAAAATACAATCATTATTGTCTTTCAACATTTGTTTTATTGCTTCACGTTTCTTTGGAGTTACTGCTCCCGTGATTGTATCAATATGTCTTGTTGGAAATTTTTCTTTAATGATATCTGTTATATAATGAATATATTCAGTATGATGAGCAAGTATCAATGTATTCTTATCACATTTTGGTAGTATTTCATTGCAAAGATAATCAATACGTTCTGTCATAAAATGTGACATCATTCTTTCGACAAACAACATATTAGTTTGTGTTGACTGCTTTATTATATTTTTCAATACAGATGCATATTCTAATTCGTATTTAACAAACATTGCATCGGCTCTGTTTTCTAGTTTGAATTGCTTTTTAATTTTATCTAATTCAATTTGTGTATCTTTATCTTCAAGATCTATTGTCATACCAGTTGTCATGAATAGTTTCGCTTTAACATCTTCAAGACCTAATGGTAGTTTTTTAACATATTGTATTTGAAACTCTGGATTAGATAATTTAACTTTCTGTTTTGTCTCTTTTCCATTTCTATTAACAACTGAAACAGTTTCAAATTCAGATAATCCGTATTCAGCGCATTTAATGAATGTTTCTAATTGTTTTTTCAAATTACGATATTCTAATCTTACTTGTAAAATATTGACCTTTGAAATGTAACCTTCATCCATTAAATATTTTGGCTTAATTTCTTGAATAGTTGCACCTAATAAAGATTTAAGACAATAATATTCAATTGTTTTCTTCTTTGGAATTGTACCTGTCATACCAAAAGCTATCTTAACTTCTTTCATAAATGGTTGACTGATAATAGTTCTAATCTGATTTGCTGTTGCTCTATGTGTTTCATCAACAAATACAATATCAAATCCATTAAAGAAATCTGGATTATATTTTTTATTCTCAGTTCCTCTTTTAGGTTTTTCAATAAACTTAATTAATGATTGAAAAGTACCTATTGTAAGATTCGCTGACTCAACTAATTTTCCACCACCCCATACACATTCAGTATTGAAAAATTCTGCATATTCTTTGAAGTCATTATATCCTTGTGTTACTAACTGAATTGATGGTACAATCATCAATATCTTTTTTGCTCCTAAATATTCAATACAATATCTGAATATCATATAAGCAATAAGAGTCTTACCGGCACGTGTTGCTAATTCTGATACAGATTGTTTCCACTGTAATATTTTATATGCAGCTTCATATTGATAAGGACGTGGTGGATATTTTAATCCCCAGCTATCAACTATGGTTTTAAATTGCTCAAATGTATGTGGTATGTCTCTTTTGAAAAAATTAGAATGATCTAATAAGCCATCAAATGCAATATCATTATCTTTGAAGAATTTATATACTTCTTGCCATAAACCAATTGCACAATAATATACAACTTGTCCTGATGGTTGAACATAATCAAATAAAAAGTCTTGTGTATATGGAGGTCCACTATATGTTGGTAAGTAACATATAGGGTCGACTAAATTCAAATGTTCTTTAAGTTTCTTTAAGTTTATTTCGTCATATTCAGAATCATATTTAAGAAATAAATATCGTGTATCTTTTTCAGTGAATATAAAATGTATCATATTAGTTTATGCTCAGCAGATAAATCACATTCTAATTTCCAAAATTTATCCATATCTTTTTCTGTAAATCTTTTGTCACTTTCCATTACCCATTTGATATTTATCTTAAAACATCCATGGGAACAAAATGGGCACATCCACCCTTTACCAGTAAAACAGCAGAAAGAATTATCCGATAAAAATTCAGTAACAGTATCTTCATTAATACCTTTATCTAAAAAAAGATTTATATAATACTGAATTTTTATCGGAAGTTGTTTTTTAAATTCTTGTTGAAATTCTTCAAAATCCATCACCTATACTAAATCTTTTGATTTAAATATAGTTAAAATATATTAATTGTTTAATTATTTTCTGTTAAAGTCAATGTTGCAATTAATGGGTAATGATCTGATAAACCATTTTTAGTTAAATCAAAATAACATTCTTTTGCTTCAATATTAAAATCAGCATCTTTTATATTTACAATAAATATCTTATCACAGTCACTATAATTATTTGGAATTACTTCTTCACATTTATAATTATTAACATTATTTAATGTATTGATTAAATAATCTACAACTGCTCTATCCCAAGGATGTTTATCATAACAATTAATATCTCCCATAATAATCATTGGGTGATTTATATTTTTGCTAAGTCTTTCATTAATTATATATCCTATTAATTGTTCTATTTGTGACTGACGTGCTTCAACATCCTTTTCAGCACCATTTATTGAATTATGATCGTAAAATGCTGCATCAGTATGTATTACATATACATCAATATTATACTTATCATCAATAGTCAAATCATATAAACGAAATCCTTTATGTGTTAATAAATCATTTGCATGACTAATATAACCATAAGATTTATTCCAGCTAACAATATCTTCTTTATTTGTTTGAATACCTATTTTTGTAAATAAATTTACACCATCTGCTTTGAAACGTGGTAATGGAAAATGAGTTAAACACTCAACACTTGAAAATATCTTTGATATATCGAATCCACCTAAATGAGTACCCCAACTATAATTATCATATAATTCGCTTGTTAGTTCTTTATGATAATTGAAATTTTCTTGAACACCAATAATATCTGCATTTGAATTTAAAAAAAATTCACCAATTTGTTTTGCTTTTTTATCACATTCAACATTATCATTTATTTCTATAATTGTTGTTTTCTTGAATAATTTATAAATCCATGCAATTGGTTTTAATATACAAGGAAGATCATTTAAATCTAATGAAGGTGGAAGCCCATCAATATTATAAGTTATTAATTTTAATTCTCTATTCATTTCTTTGTAGGATCTATTAATTTATACGGGAGATCTAATCTATACCTAAATGATGTATGCGGCCAATGTCTTAATTGTATTGTACATTTATCATTATAGTTCATAAATTTATTTTCCCATGGACACCAACCAGTAGGTCCATAAAACATACAGTTGTAACATATATGCAATTTATCATTTAAGCCTAATTTAGATTTTGGTTCTCTTTGAATTTTCTTTTGTCTTGCCATTTAGTAAAAACGCCGAGTATCTCTACTCAGCGTTTGAATATTTAAGCTTCTTTCTTTTCATCATCTTCTCCTGCTTCAGCTTTCTTAATATCTTCCATCTTTTGCATTACTGCTTGATGTTTTGAAGCAATATCATATGTCTTTTCAGTAGCATCAACATATGCATTATGTAAAGGTTCGAAGTATTTGTTAATTGCAACAACTGCAGCCCATTCTGTATAACCTGTAAATTGCATTTGACCTAATGTACGAAGTATTGCATCGAGTTGTGCATAAGGTATCTTCTTTGCTTTCTTTTCAGGATTCCAGAAATCATAAAGACCAACAAGACCTAATGTATATTGCCACTGTACAGTTTGCTTATTCAATAACATTCTGATTCCTTCAGCAACTTCCTTATAGTTTTCTTTTGGTAAATCAAATTCAGTCTTTGAAACTTTTTGGTCATTAGCATCTGCTTCTGCAATTAATTCTGACTCAATTTTTTCAAGTTCTTCAAATGTTTTTCCATTCAAAGACTCTGCATACTCTTTAAGCATTCTTTGCTTTTCCTCTATATTCATTTAATCTTATAAGATATATTTATAATATGATAAATAGTACTATTGCTGCTATTACTGCATATATAAATCCATGTAATAACATTTGCTTTAAGTTATGTGTAAATAATTTTCTTGAAACAATATCAAATACTAACAAATAATTATCTGCTTCCTTTGGACCAACATGTCTGAACTCTAAATCAATAAAATGATAAAGATTTTCAATTTTGAATACTTCCCCAATTATGTATAATTGTTTATGAGCCCAATGCTTTACATATTCTTTATTATTAGTATTATCATCATCAAATTCAATGATTGTTCTTGTTACATCAAATTTGCCTTCTTCATTAATATTAGGATTTACTACTCCATATAAACGGCCTATCCAATCCTTTTTAATTTCAACATTCAAATATTCTTTTAAGACAATCTTAAATGCATCACTATAAAATGTATCTGATATATATTCATAATCTTTAAGATAATCATATAATGATTTGATAGTCTTTATAATTTTTCCAGTAAATGTCTTATAGAATAAATTTCTAAAAAACTTCATGTCTATGATTGTTAATTTGTTAAAAATAGTAAAAAGAAATTAATTAATTAAAACAAAACATAAAATTTTTTAATAAAATATGATTTTCATCTATATTAATATGTAATTAATATAAAAATCAAATATCTATTTATGAATAATATTCTATATAGAAATAATATATATAATGTTCAAATTTTATTTTTAATAAAAGCAAATATCTAATTTAGGAATATTGTGAGGATTTAACAAGTATTAACAATACTTTGGGACGATTTTCATAATAATTTTGTAATTTTGTATCGTAAATAAAAAGTTAATTTAATATATTAAAAATGAAAAAGATAACTGAAGGAAAAAGTAAAATTAAGTTTGAAATCCCAGAAGGTTCAATTAACTACATCAGTGCAGCTGAGTTGAAGAAGTACCTTGAAGTTACAGACAGATTTATTTCTGATGAAACAAAGGAACTTGTTAATTGGCTTATTGTTAATAACGATTCTTACATTTCTGACCTTTCGACAGATGATGATGAAAATGCTCTTGCAGGATTCTATAAGGCAGGCGTACCTGAAAAGGATAACTTGAAAGAACTTTATAAATTGCTTGGTACAATTATAAAGGCAGGAAAGACAATGGAAATTCCTGTATTTCAAACAAAGAGTGATTTTGAAGGAATTATCAATAAGAAGATTGCTCCTGATGAAGTTATTCTTGACTTAGGTACTGAAGCTGGTCGTAATGCAACAGCAAAGAAATATGAAGCTCTTGTTCATATGATTGCAAGACAATGGAATGGTAAGCTTAACCTTTCATATAATGATTTGTTAAGTGTATGTTATGAAGGTCTTGCTTATGCAATGAATACATACGGTAAAAAGAATAAGAAGTCAAAAGCAACTGATGAAGCAGTAAAAGGTTATACATTTGGTCAATATGCAGCATATTGTATTCGTAACCACATTACTGGTTGGGGTGTTGCTGACTCACATCTTGTACATATTCCTAATTCACAACAAAAGAGAGAACGTGACGAAAAAGGTCACAATACACGTAACTTGTCAATTTCAGGTGATAAGTCAGTTGGTCATGACGATGAAGGAAGCAAGACAATGTTTGACTTTATGGGTTCATCAACAGATGTTGAAGATGGAGTAAATGCTGAAGACCGTAAGAAACTTTGGGATGACGTTTGGAAGATTCTTTCAAAAGAATTTGATGAAAAGACACTTGATATTTGGTGTAGTTATTGGGGTGCTTATGATCATAAGAAACTTCAAAACAAAGAAATTGCAAAGAAATATAATGTTGCAAATTCAAATGTAACTTATTACTGTCAGAAGGTAAATCAGTTCATTAAGAAGAACAAGAAGATTCTCGATATGTTTACTGAACTTTATGAGTTGCTTAAAGAATCAATAAATGATCATGACAGAGAAACTTCTTCAAGAGGTCGTATGGTTACAAGTACTGAAAATATATATGATGAAGACTAATGAAAAATATTAATAATTTTATAACTGAAATGAACTCTGAAGAACAAATCAAAAATACTATTTGGTCTACAGATTGTAAAGGAATTAAAGATCCAGATATATTTATCATAAATATTGAAGATAAAATAATTGAATTTGCAACTATTGAAGAAGTTAAAAAAGATAAAGATTTCTTTGGAGAAGCAACAGAAAAAGTTTTAAAATTAAAACCAATGGAAAGCTTTGAAGATTCTGTAAATATATATGTAAAATTAAAATAATTATGAAAGATATTAAAGAATATATAATGGAATCTAATGCAAATCATACAATATTCAATGCTTGTATGGAATTAGATAATAATGAGGATATTTATAATACTCAATATTGGCCTTTAGTTAAGAATCTTGTTAAGAAACATAAAGCTGGTGATTTTAATATTGAAACGCTTGAAACATCTAAAGTTGTATCAAAATTAGCTACTGCTACATTAAAATCTGCTAAAGCAGGAAATTTATCTGCTGAAGATAGAAAACGTCTTTATAAGTTTATTGTTGGTAATCTTCTTAAGACAATAAGTAATGAAGGAGAAGACTTAACAAAAGAAGAAGAGGATTATATGATTGAATGGGATTATAATAATTCTGATAAATGTGGTTGGTAAATATATTGAATACAAAATGAAAGATATTGTTGAATCTATAAAGAAAACTAATTATTCTGAATGGCATGATGTTAAATGTGTCAAAGAATATAAAATAGAACGTAAGACAGGTGGTATAACATTCAAACAAGGAGAAGAATATGAGGCATCAAAAATAAATGATAATTGGTGGCTTATTGAACAGTTTGGTGTACCTGCAGAAGACTTTAAAAAATATTTCAAGGATGTTTAAATGAAGTCTATAATAAAATATATCAGAGAGTCTGTTGAAACATACAGACTTAATGAGATTGAAGCAACATATAATGTACAGCCTGAAGAAATAATACTTCAAGCTCCAGAAACTTTCCAAGAGTCAGATATTCAACAATACATGGATGATATGTGGCTCAATTCATTACCATCTTCTCAGGATTATTCAGAAAAGTTCTTTGGAAAAAATAATGATAGTATATCTGATGCTCACTTCGAATATGATACTTTTGAACATATCGATGTTGAACCAAAAGAGTATATAGAATGGGATCCTAAATTTGATGATAAGAAAACAAATGATGATGAAATAAAATTAGAATATTTCAAAATCAAAAATCTTAAATACATTATAACATTCGATAGATTTGATATGGTTGATGTAACTGATGATGATGTTGAACAAAAATTAATTGATATATTCAAAGCAGCAGAATCATCAAAAGCAAATGAATATCCTATTGAAATAATATTTGATGAAGACTCATTAGAATACAGAAAATAAATAAAATTAAAATATGAAAGACATTACAACATTTATTAATGAAAGTAAGAAAACTCCAAAACGTGAATTTTTTGAATATGTTGACGTTTGGATTGATGAAATGTATCAAGAAGGCTTAGTTAACTATGATGATGATCATATTAAGGAATATGCAAAGGGTGAAAAAGAACCTAATTATGATGAAATAGTTAAAGGTGTAATGGAAGAATTTAAATCAAAGATGTCTTCTGAACTTAAGTCAATGCTTGAAAAATTCCTTAAAGAAGATAAACATCAAGATAGAGACAAGTCAGAAGTAGTTGATATGATTCTTACTGCTATTGAACAATTTGCTGCAAGTAATGAGTTCCCAGGATATTAAATAAATAATTTAATTAATATGAAAGATATTAAAGCATTTATACAAGAAGCAAAGAAGGCAGCACCTAAAAAAGAATATCCTATGAAAAAGAAAGAAACTTATGGGGAATTAGGTGAAAAGTGGTTTGATAAATGCAAAGATTTTGCTACTGCAGGAAGCACACAATGGACAAAGTATGGAATAAATGACTTTAAAGGATTCTTAGAAGATATGGATAAAGAATTCAAACCAGGCGGAGAAGGTCGTTGGAAAGAAAATTGCGAAGTTCGTTGGGATATGTGTCAAGCATTAAAAGAAGGTGATTTAGAAAAATTTGTTAAGATTGCTAAAGAAAATTATGTTGAGAAATTTACTTTTGGAGCACATCCTAATGCAGATTATACTTATGGTTCATATTTCTTAGATACATATATGCTTCTTAGAACTTATGAATATATTCTTGATGGCAATATGGTAATTCGTAATGGCATATTAAATGCAATTTGGAGAGTTGATGATACTATGGATGCTTGGTATGATAAATTTATTGATACTGTTCATAAATTAGAAAAACAAGTTCCTGGTCATAAATAAATTAAAATATTATGAAAAATATTACACAAAAGATAACAGAAGCAAAACAGCCAAGATATGTTATTAAATTTTATGTAAAAGGTGTTGGAAATGACATGAGATATTCTAATAATTGGGAAGCTGATGTTAAACAAGAACCTATATCTAAAGCTGAATATTGGGAAGTAAATGATAATACTAAATGGAATTTTTCAGAACCTGAAGCATGTGTAGCTTGGCACGGTAAAGATAGTTATTGGGGAACTATTGTACATAATAGTGAAGATCCAGATAATGCACCTAAATGGGCAACTATTCTTAAAGGTCGTGATTTGGAAAAAATAAAAAGATGTGAAAAATAATTATTATGAAAGACATTAAAATATTTTTAGAAGAACGTGAAGATTTCAAAGGATATGGTTCTATAAATTTTAATGGGGAAACATTTGAATTTGATAAAATTATAGGTTCAAATGTTCATGCAGATACTGATAAAGCTCGCACAATAAAATCATTTACAGATGATATGTGGAATGACCTTAAAAAACAAGGTGTTAAGTTTGTGCTTTGTTTTCCTCCACATTATACACAATCAAATGAAAAGGTTGATGAATTTGATATAAGAATGTTCATTAAATCAAAGAAAATGTTTGATGCATATAAAAGCAGTGAAAAATATTGCGTTTATAATGTTAAAACACATGAATGTGTAAATAAAGATATTATGGAAAAAGGTAAAGCTTATAAAATTATTAGATTTGAATAATGAAAGATATAGTATCAAAAATCAATGAATACAAAGAAGATAATGGTTCATTTGGTTACGAAGTAAAATATTCAAAATCTGATTGGGAAAAATGGAAGAAAGAAACTAAAGAAGATGTACTTGTAGGTAACTATGACGATAATCCAAATTTAGAATTAGCATATATTCCTGATCATAAAAATAAAACAATGCAACATATCGCAACATATAATAAGAAAACTGGAATTTTATGGTGTGATGATATAAAATTATTTGGTCATGAAGAATGAAAAATATAGTTAAATATTTAACTGAAAGCAAAACAGTTGAAAGTTTTTCAAAAGCCACAATAGCAGCTATTAAACAAAATATTCTTGGAATGAAGGTTAAGTTTAATATTGAAGGTTGGGACTTCAAAAACTTTAAAGTTTTTGAAAAAGGAAAGTATATCATGATGTCATATACTGCTACTAAAAAAGATAAAAAAGAAACTATTGAAGAAAAAGGAGATCAAATATTTATTAATTCTGATAGAATAAGTTTTGGTTATTCTGGTAATTCATTAAATTTTACTAATACATATTCATATACTAAAAATAGATATGCCGAATTAATTTCTAATGAATATGATGAAAAGAAAAATTTAACATGTCTCGAATATAAACTTAAATCACATCGTTATAATAGTGGATTTGAATGGTTATCTGGTACTGTTAAAATTTATATTCCAACAGATATTATGAATGCTAAAGAATCATATTCAATTGATTGTAAAGGATATGATAAGTTTATGGAAAAATATTTACCAGCTAAAAAAGAATATCTTAAACAAATTGATCCAAAAGATTTGAAATTCTGGTCTTCTATGATGGAAAATAATGAGATGTTTATTACTCTTGAACTTGAAACTGGTAAAGGATATGGGGATAATCATCATAGAACTAAAGATTATAATTTCACTTGGAAAGACTATTCTTATAAATGTGATCAAATGTTAGCTGATAGAGATCATGAAGCACAAATTGTAAGAAAGTTTATAAGTGGATTACAAGAATTCTTAGAAGAGAAAAAAGATAAAAAACCTGAAAAGGTACATGTTAAAATAAATCAAGAATTAGACTAATGAAAAACATTACTACATTTATAACCGAAGCAGTTAAATTTGATTATTGGGAAGATGTAATTGAATTTCCTGGCTATGAATTAAAAGTACCTAAGAAATATATTAAACCAGTTCAAACAAAATATTATCAACAAGAATTTTTGGAGAAATATTTTGGTTGGATTAACCAATGGCTTGATAAAAATGTTAAAAACATAGTTAAAGCTGTTATTAAAAATGATAAAGACTTTCCAAAAGAAATTTGGATTAAACTTCCAAGTAAATTAAGCGGTAAACTTCGTTTAGATTTTGATCATTGTTGGACTGATGGCATACCTCACGGATCACTTCGTTATGTTGAACTTGATGTAAATCATGTATCACCATCTAATATGGGTGGAGAATTTTATGATATCAAACAAGATTTACAAAAATTTAAATTAAATGAACCTATTAAATATTAAAATATTAATTATGAAAGATATAAAACAATTTATATTAGAATCTCAGAATAATGAGTTTAATTGTAATATTTCTCAAGTAGAAAGTGGTAAACGTAATGATGCATTTTTATTTAAGAAAATACAAAAATCATTAGAATCTAAAAAAGATACACATATATCTGTAGATTGTGGTGAAGCCGGAGTTTGTGAAATATATTTTACAAATTTTGAAAATAATGTATGTGATATTTCAATGAGACTAAAAGATCTTGGCAAATATATGAAGTTCTCTAAAGAAGTAGATTCTGAATGGACTGATAATAAACCTTGGAAAGATTTATATCAAACAATGTTAGTTATACTTAGAAATATACAAAGTAAATTATAATGAAAGATATAGTTAATTTTATAAATGAAGCTAAACAATCAGCACCATCTATAAATTTTGAAGATTTTAAAGATGAAATTGAAAAATTAAATGAAAAATTCAATCATTATAGTTTTGGTGTATTTGATGATGAAGGTGAACATTTATATATTCATCCAAAAGATTCAAAGAAATGGTATACTGCAGTACCTGATAAGTTTAGATTAGATCAATGGACAATTGGAGATATTGTTAAAGAAGCTCCTAAATTATGTGAAGCTCTTTATGTAGCAGTTAAGACTTTTGAACTTCCAAATCATCAATCAAGAATTAATGGTATAATTAAACATTATGCTAGACCAGTTTTAACACATCAAGGTATGTTCTTTAATTCTGATAAAGAATGTAAGCAATTTATTAAAGCTGTCAAAAATGATTTAAGACCTGATAATGGAGAAGTTAAGAAGTATAAATTAACTCCTATGACAGTTAAAGAATTTGTAGATTTTCTTGATGCTGAAACTCATAAAGGTTCATATTATAGTTATGAACACCAAGATACTCAATTTGCAAAATATGAAGCTTAATTATTATGAAAAATATTAATAATTTTATATCGGAAAGATTCCAAAGTAATGGAACAAATAAAGATGCTATGTTCTTACATAAAGATGGTTTACGTGCATCAGAAGATTTCAAATTTACTCCTGGTGAAAAAGCATTATTAATGGGGTATGATACTGATGGTTATCGTATTCAAAATCGTGGCATCGTTGAAATAGCTAAAGTTCTTAAGAATAGTGTTAAAATCAAAGGTGAAGATGAAAGTGAAACAGAATTTTATAATGGCTTAAAATTTGATAAGACAGGTATTGCTATTGTAAAGACAAATAGTAAATATCGTGGTAAATCAACAAAATACTATGTTCTTTATAACAAAGAACTTATTGATGATAAAGATGGTAAAGATCTTCAAGAAATAATTGATAAAGGCACATGCACTTGGGGATTTAAATTATCAGGTGATGATGAAAGAAAAAAAGAAGCTATTAAAAATCTTAAAAAATATCTTAAAGAATTAAAGTAGTGCAAACACTAAATAACTACATATTTGAGTCGCGTGAAGTTTTAACCATTTCTAACAAGCAACGTCGTAAGGAGCTTGAAAAGTGGTTAAAACATAAAAATTATGAAGATTATGTAGATACACTTAATAAGATGTTGGAAGATCCAAAATCAGCTGCTTTATTGGAAGATGGGTTTGGTGGAACATTAGGAGATACACAACTTAAGTTTAGTGTTCAAAAAATTCCAGTATCTCAATTAATGCCAACACAAAAAGAAATTGATTTAGATAAGTCTCTTAAACATGCATTAGTTGATGAAAAATCATTTAAGAAGACATTTACTAATCCAATTGAAATTAATAAACCAATAGTTACTTTTAGAAAGAACTATGTTATAGATGGTCATCACACTTGGTTACAAGCGATAACATTAAATCCTACTGGTAAAATATTAGCATTTAATTATGATGGTGATATTTCTCCAATACAAATGCTTAAGGCTGTGCAAGGAACAATTGCTGCTGTTAAAGCAGATGATAACAATAATAATGGGAAGCTTCCATCAAATAAAGTAGAAGGCCCTAATTTTTTCGATGATGACTTTAATAGAAAAAAAATTCGTAAATATCTTGAAGATACTTTTAATGATTTATTAATAGATGTCTATTGTGATTATATAAAAGAATGTAAAGATAGAAATAGTATTATAAAGTATCTTGAAGAAAGATTATTAGATATAAAGACAAATAATTATCCGTTTGATGCCGCACCTTCTAGAGATGATATGCCACAAATTTTTAAGGGAGGCACTGATGCTGATGATAAATCTTCAGCTCTCCCTGATAATGAAGGTTCTGCAATGAACAAACTTAAAGATGACAAATTTATGAAATCTGTCATAAAATAAAAAATTTATTAATATTCACCAATAATGGCAGAAATTAGTTTTTTAACAATTACACAAAACATTGATCAACCAGAAACAATTCAACCATTTTACTTTCATAAAATTTATGATATAATTTATAATCAAGATTATAATGGAACTTTAGCTGAAAGTAATTTAGAAGGATGGATACAAGTGTCTAATGCATATGCACAAGATATTGATTATTTATCTATAATGTATCCAAATTTACGCATAGATTGCACCGGTGAATATTATATAAATATTGATAATGTTTCTGAACGTGAATTTTATGCAAAAATATATGGAGATCAAACTGGTTTAACTCAATCTAGAGCTAATTCATTTGCAAGAACAGTAACTTCAACAACAGTTACAAGTCAATATAAAGATAAATTAGAAAGTTTATCACAATATGATGTATTTACTAATTTAACAGAAATAAATGCAAGTTTATTTAAGGATTTTAATAAATTAACAGTTGTAACATTACCAAATAAAGTGACAATAATTGGTAATGATGCATTTCGTAATTGTACAGAATTAATAAATATAAATATACTAGATTCAGTAACATCAATTGGTCAATATGCATTTGATGGATGTACATCATTAGAAATAAATGTAGATTTAAATAATGTTATAACAATTGGTGAACATGCATTTAGAAATGTTCCAATTACTACAACATTAGATACTGATAAATTAACATCAATTGGTCAATATGCATTTGAAGCATCAAAAATTAATTATGCAATTCTTAGAAATCCTAATTTAACGAGATTATACGATGGTGTTTTTTATAATTGTAAAAATTTAACAAGAGTTGAATCTCAATATATTACAACAATTGGTCGTGATGAGTTTCGTTATTGTAATAATTTAACAACATGTAATTTACCTAATTTAACAAGAATTACAGGTTATGATGCATTTAGAGACTCAGGAATAACTTCAATTAGTTTTAATGAAAATTTTGAGACACCAATTGAATCACTTGGTGCATGTTTTGCTGGATGTATTAATTTACAATCTATAACATTTAATAACGAAAGTCCAGGAGTAACAAATGGATTTAAATTATCTGGATCTTTTTGTTGGGGAGCTTCATCATTAGAAACTATTAATTTAGATAAATGTACAAGTGTTGGGGATCAGGCATTTTATCATTGTTCAAGTTTAAAAAATGTTGGCAATACTTCTATGATAACATCAATTGGAAATCAAGCATTTGATACGTGCACAAATTTAGAAGAAATTGATTTATCAAATACAACATCAATTGGATTTAATACATTTTTGGGATGTAAAAAATTAAAATCTATAACTAGTACAGATAGTATTCCAATTATATCAATTAAAGGATCTACATTTAGAGAAATTGGTACATCTGATGGTATAAAATTTAATCCAATAACATTTGATTTTGTTACACAAATTGATAGTGAAGCATTTAGAGACTCATATAGATTCACAAAATTAAATTTTCCACAATTAACAAAACTAAATGGTGCTCGTATATTTGAATCTTGTTATGATCTTACTGAAATAAATATGCCAAACTTAACAATAATGACTGGATGGGGTAATTTTATTAATTGTTCAAAACTTATAACAGTAAATTCCCCAAAATTAACAACACTTAATGATAATAATACATTTTATAATTGTACAAATCTTAATTCTGTAGACATATCTAAAGTAACAGATATTAAAGCTGAAACATTTCGTTATTGTAAGCATTTAAGAAATCTTGGTAATAATAATGTTTTATCAGTAGAATATATACGTAGTCATTCGTTTAGAGATTTTGGAACATCTGGAGAAGAAGGATTAGGTGAAATTTCATTTCCTAATTGTAGAATTGTTGAAGATTATGCATTTTTAGATAGTTTTGGAATTACAAAAATTAATTTTAGTTCAAATTTGTCTGAAATTCGTGCTGAAGCTTTTGCTCGATGCAATGATGTTGAATATATAACAGGATTAGATAATGTAGCAATATGTAGACGAGATGTTTTTTCTGGGTGCACAAAATTAAAAGAAATATCATTACCAAATGTTGAACAATTTGTTGATGGTGGATCACAATTTAGGGATTGCCAATCATTAATTAATGTTAACTTACCAAAATTAACAAAACTTGGTGGTGGACAAACATTTAGAAATTGTAGAATTGTAGGTACATTAAATTTACCATTACTTGAAGATCTTGTTAATAATGAAACATTTACTTCAGGTGCAAGGGTAAGAAAAATTAATTTACAAAGTTGTAAAAAATTATATGGTTGGCAATTTAGCGGAGATGATTTGCTAGAAGAAATTGATTTAAGTTCATGTGAAACATTTGCTGACAGAAGTATATTTGTAGACTGTTCTGCATTAAAAAATATTTCTTTACCAGCACTTACCGGTACAATATATTATCAAACATTTAGAAATTGTACTGCTCTTGAAAGTATTACATTTGGTACAGGAAAATTAACATTAAATAATGAAGCTATTGTAAATAATGCAAATTTAACATCAATTAATCTTGATAATGTAATATATATTGCTGATTATGCAATATGCGAGAATCCTAAACTTGAAACAATTGGTTCATTTAGTAATGAATTAACATATATAGGACGTGAAGCATTTAGAAATGATACTAAATTAGCTGGTAATATTACAATACCTGCAAGTGTAGAAACAATAGGATATAGAGCATTTTGGAACTGTGGATCTATTACATCAATTATTATGGAAGCTACTACTCCGCCTACAATGAATAATGAATCATTTAGTGGAGCATTATCATATCCTATATATGTACCGGCAGGTTCTGTTGATGCCTATAAAACAGCAAACAACTGGAGAAATATTGCATCAAGAATATTTGCAGCACCTTAAATAAACAAATATAATTTATATGAGAAGCATAGTTGAATACTTAAAAACAGATAGTAAAGAATTTAATATTGATGGTTTTAAAATCATAGATAAAGGAGATGATTCAGTTATTTCTGATTGGAGTGAAGGTGATTTGTTAAAAGCTATTCATGAATTAAAGAAACTTAAGGATGAAACATCTAATAAAGAGTATTGGTTAATTGCAACAGCTAATAATGGTTTTTATGATTTAGATGACCCAGGAAACTATCTTGTATTGAAATCTTATGAATATAATGAAAAGGATGATTATTACGGAATCAATCCGAAATATAATGAATATTTAAGATAATTTTTATATAATATTTTTATTTCATTTAATTCATAAAAAATTAAATTATATTTGAATTTTTTATTTGGTATACTATATTATAATTGTAAATCAATAAAAATAACAAATATGTATACAACGAACAATTTCTGCAAGGGTTTAATTCAGTCAGTAATCAACTACATGAATGAGAACAAGGTAGATGTATTTCCGCTTGATTTTCTATCTAACCGTAACGATTATCACTCTTGCGAAATGGCTCGTCGTTTTTATAATCATGGTTACCGATATTTTACTGTTAATAATGGTGAGTTGATTTTACACGGTGTATGGGATAGACTTGGCAAAGAATTCGTTGGACAGACTTTTGAATGGATTATTACCGAGAAACACTATGGATATGAGCCTGTTACAATTCACCACAGCATGATGACTGAAGATTTGTTAGCCCTTGTTCAAATTGCTTACGATACAATTGGTTCTACTCATTTCAAAGGACGCGGGGTAGAGAGCTTGGATAGTTCCGAAATTGATGAACTTGAAGCAGAATATGAAGCTCGCAGAAATGAGATTTAATTTAATACTATAAAAAATACATAGACAATATTTAGAACATTTTCTAAGTATTGTCTATTTTTTTATATATTAATGTATAGATAAAAATAGATAGATATGAAATATGGATAATAATCAATGGCATCAATCAAAAGTACCATTCTTTTTAGAGGTTGAATATTATGATGAATTTAATCCTGATACTGAAAGTAAGATAATGAAATCTTTATTAAGAAATGAAGATATTCTTCCAGGATTAAGAGTTAATCAAATGTTTGCAAATTGCGTTGATAAGAATGTTTTAATAGCAAGTGAAATTCAAAATGATTTAAAACATTTACAAGAAGAATTTGAAAAATTTAAAAATAAGTATATTAATTTTGCTGATGATAGATCTAAAGATATTTGCATAAATAAATTAGGCATGGAAGTTAATGAATTTTCTGATTTGGAAAGAGGACACGCAGCAGAAATAAAAGAAGCAACAAAAAATAATAGAGAACCTCAAATTGATAGTGTAACTGGAAGATATAAAGCATATGATGATCCAACTAATTTTCCACAATAATGATACCAGGTTTTGCAACAATATATACAGATAAAGATAATTATAAGCATTTATATTTTTATCCTGGATTGGATGATAATGAAAACCCAATTTATAGAACAATTGAATTACCTCATTATCAATTAAAACATGATAAAATTATAAATGAAGATATGTCAATAGATTATAAGTTTTATGATAATTCTATTATACGAATTAAATGTAATCTTGTTAAGTTAAATGGAGAAACAAATATAATAATATTGAATTTTAAATGATAGCATCAATTGAATTTATAGATCATAATCAGCATATTAAGTATTTATATTTTGAAGATAAACATGATAAAACGACACCTCAAGATATTTGGGCTGATATTAAACAAGCAATTAATGAAATAAAAAACAAAGTATGGGAAGGTGAATATACTGATGGGTTAACAATAAACAATCTTTATAATAGAATATTATGTTTTGATGAATATGATAGAACTACATCAATTGGTACTCCTACAAAATTTGATGAAACATATGAATGTTTTTTAACATTTACAGATGATTATATTTTGTTTGAAATAAAAATACCAGATACATTTGATTATAATGATGAACGACCAGCATCTTTAACTAAACTTAAAGAATTATATATTATAAATGATAGTTTTACTGGTAATTGTGTAGATGATTTTATTAAACGTGGTGTTGAATCAAGATTAACTATCATTAATGATTTAATTGAAGATATTAAATCAAGAGTAAATGAACGATTAAATACATTAGAATATCATCAGACTGGTTGTTATGAAAAAGATTTTGGAGATATATCATTAATTAAATATCAAGCACAGAAGATAGTAGATAATTGTAATAAACATCTTGAACAAATAGCAGAAAAATATACAAAACTATGATACAATATTTTAGTGAAAGTGAAATGACTCCCATTGAGTTAAAAAGATGGAATAATTATAAAGAACAACATAAAGATACTGAATGTTATTGCTATTTTATTACTGATTTTGAATTGGGAGTTGGATATGACATAATTGCAACAACTATTGAATTAACTGATGAAGAATCTTTATATGAACTTGATAAATCAAATTCATTAAATATCACTGATACAGAAAAACTAAGTAGTATTATATGAAATATAAAATATATAGAGAAGTTATATTAGATCATAAATTAAATAAAGAAACAAATCTTTATGAGGAAGTTCGAACAACAAGATATGGTATTGATCGTAAAGGAACTATATTTGGATTTTGGCATACTGTCGGTGATTGGTTAATGGATAGTCAAGGAAATAAATTTTGTCATGATCAAAGATTTGATTCCCCAGAACAAGCAAATTCATATTTGAAATGCTGGCATTATGAAAATTATCCAGGGCAAGAAATGGAAGTTATATATGATCCAGGAGTTGATGATTTAATGGACTATTAATTATGAAATATAAAATAATCAAAAAACATTCAAAGACATTAAAAGTTACACATTCAGGTAAATTTCCAATTAGTGGCAAATATATACCAGAATCTACTTCAGTTGAAAGAAGTGAGTGGTATGAAGTAAAACGTAAAGGTCGTATATTTGGATTTTGGCATAAAGTAGGACATGAATGCGGTTATGAAGGAGAAAGAATTCAGCATACAACTCATACTTTAGAAGAGATGAAAAACTATATAAGAGATTGGCATGAAGTTCATTATGGAGATAAATGTAAATGTGAAATAATTGAAAAATTTGAATTATGAATAAACGTAAAAATAGACAAGAACAAATAAGAGCAGCTGCAAAATATACTTCAGCAAAAAATGTTGAATCATTTGAAGGTGGAGCAAAATGGGCTGACTATAATCCTAATTGGCAAGAAGGATATCCTCGAAGAGAACAAAATAAATATGGATTGCCAAGATTATATCTTTGCCAAATATTAACTCTTGATATGACGTTTGGATATCGTTATTCATATAGAGTTGGATTTATTAATAATGAAGGTAAATGGAATGTTGAAAACTCATTAACTAAAGTTATGAGATATTTGGATATTTATTGTGATGAATCTGACTCACAATTATTACAAAAGGATATACCAACATTTGAAGAGAAGGAAGAAGAAAAAGAAGAAACTCCGGAGGAAGAAATAGTTTATAAAAAAGCAGCATAATATATGTGGTTAGATAAAGTAAAAGAAACATTTAATATTATGACAAATGTTAAGGTCAAAAAAGATTGGAGCACATTAGAAAAAGATGATAAATTATATTTAATGGTTCCTTATGTTGAAGAAGGAATTACAAAATATGAATTTCAAGAAAGCCATGTAATTAATGTGCATCATTATGATTGTTGTACTAATATTAGATTTAAGTATACTGATAAAGAAATTAATAGACGTCGTAGAGTTGAACTATGTGTTAACCAATTAAAATATGATAAAACATATTTATCTAATGACAAAAGAACTGGTTGGGCACATGATAACAAAATTCAATTTGGTGATATGATAGTAACTTATATTAATCCAGAGTTACTTAATAATGCATATGCTGAACTTATACAAAATAAAATTTCAGAACAAGAAGCATTAATTGAATCACAAAAGACATATTTAAGCAAATTAAAATCAATTCAATATAATAAAGTAATATGAGTAAACCAAGTTGGAAGCTACTAGTGAAGGAAGACGGCCGTATTTGTTGGTGGTCGGGAATGCAAAGATATATGGATAAATATAATTTGCATTGGGAGGATAATTATGAATTTGAAGATATATTAAAATATTCAGGATTCTCTCGTGGAAATTCATCATGTACTGTTCAGTTTAGATCAATTAATAGTGGGAAAGAATATACAATGTTTATGAAAGAATTAAATGATTGTATAGATAAATTGGTTGAAGGAAAATTAACTGGCAAATTTACATTCTGTAAGCGTGGTGAAAATTATGGAATTAAATATTTAGGATGAACATATGATAGTTTTTAAAACAGGCAATTTATTTGATTCAGAATGTCAAACATTAGTTAATACTGTTAATAGAAATGGTGTTATGGGTAAAGGTATTGCATTGCAATTTAAACAAAGATACCCAGATATGTTTAATGAATATAAATTAGCGTGTAAAAGAAATCAAATAAATATAGGAGGAGATTTGTGGATATATGATTATATAGATATGTATAAACCTCGTAAAATATTGTGTTTTGCAACTAAAGAAGATTGGTGGTATTCTTCAAAATTAGTTTGGATTGAACGAGGTTTAACATATTTTAAAAATACATATAAAGCATTAGGAATAACAAGTTGTGCCTGGCCTAAATTAGGTTGTACAAATGGAAAATTAAATTGGGAAAACGATGTAAAACCACTTATGATAAAATACCTTGATGATATAGATATTATAAACGAGATATATGAGTAAAAGATTAACAAAAGGAGAACCATTTGATTCACAAATATTTGGTGTATGTTCAGGTATATCTGAATATACTGGTATTGATGTAACAATTATTAGAATAGTATGGTTAATTGCAATGTTTTATTATGGAGTAGGAATTCTCCCATATTTTATACTAGCAATTGTAATGCCTGATAAAGATTATAAATAAATAATTAAATATATATGATAGACAATCACACAATAGTAATTTATGGATGGAAAATTGAAGGTAGTGATGAAGTCCGTAAAATTGGTAAAAAATTAGAAAAAGTTGATGAAGAGTATTGGGATAAATTTCAAAATATAATGGTTGATGACACAATGTGTGGCAATTATTTATATTTTGGAGCAATATTAGTTAATTATGATGCAGGTGAAGATCCAGATCCAGTTGTTATAAATTCAGAATTGATTACTGAAGCAACATCTGAATATAACAAAATAATTGAAGAAAATCCAGAACTTAAAAAGGTTCTTAAGAAATATACTAAAACACCAGCTCAATTGTTTGTGTTTCAACATATTTGGTAATATGATACCTATACAAAAATTAAAAAAGTACATTAATGACATCAGAGATCTTCGTAAAGGTACAATAACATCAGATGACTTGAATGAAGAACAATTATATTATCTTCAGGAAGGTTATAGAGAAGGATTATGCGCTGCTGCAATGTATTTAGCTGATGAACTTGATGCTGAAATCGGTGAAGGTCATTATTTAGAAAATGAAGAAAACTGGTGGCATTATCATAACGATGAAGAAGGCGATATTGGTACTGATGAAAGATTATTATGACAATTGAATTAAACGAACAAGAGTTATTGAGTCAAATTGGTGGTGATAGTGCAAAGCAAATCAAATCAAAAGAACTCTTTGAATATTTATTAAAACAAGGCAAATGTTATGATTTTTATAAACACCTTATATGGGCTTTAGATTATGAAGATACATTAAACGATTACATTTGCGAGTATATGGATATAAATAATTGTTTTCCTCCAGAAGATGACGAGTTTGAATAAAAAGAAAAAGGCAAAAAATGCTTATTTATCAAAAGCAAATAAAACTACTGATAAATTAAAACGAATTAATTTTTTTAATAAAGTTAATAGAAAAAATATTAAAGATTATGAGTATATTTGATGCAAGTGTACAAGATGATTGGGCTCGTGGTGATTTAATTGCAAAAATTAAAGCAGCTGAAAAGAAATACTATGATGAAAGCCCATGTTTGCATTGTGGACCAGGAAATGGCTGTGATGATTGTAGAGGATGCGAAGATGCAAAAAGAAATTACGAATTAGAAAAGATGCTTCGTAATGCAAGGGAAGCATATAAAGATAGATTCGGACATTCATACGATGAAGATTTAATGATTCAACAAATTGCTAATAAAGAAAAAGAAGTTGAACATTGGAGAGATCATTGTAGAAAATGTGGTGGAAACTTTGGAGATGATTGCCGTGATTGCTCTGATTGGGAAAAAACCTTTGAAGTAAATAGATCATTCAATTTTCTTAAAGAAGAGTTCAAACGTAAATATCATATAGATTACGATACAATAAATAAAGATAAAATAAAAATGACAGCAAACGAAAAAAGAGATTTGAAAATTGGCAAAGGTGTCAGTATCAAAGAGTGGATTGAATATAGTGTAAAAAAATATGGCGCAAAGAATTTCTTTGATTGTGTTAATAATAGTTGGGATGAAGTTTCTGATTCTATAAAACAAGCTTTGCTTGATGAAATACAAACAAAGATTAAACCAGAAAAAATTAATACAATTGAAGATTTAGCAAAGTTACTTGATGGCAATGAATATCGAGATGAACTACGAAATGATTATGGAATAAATGTATATGATCTTTGTAAAGAAAAAGGCTGGGTAATTGCTTATGGAGCATCTGATGATCTTCTTGAACTTGATGGCGCTATAAGTGATGAACTTGGAGCTTGGGATGGATGTATGGCTCAATTTTATAAAAAAGGATCATATTACCCAGAATATGATGAAGAAGATACATATCATATTGCAAAAGAAGATATGTTCCAAGCAATTAATGAATCATTATTTAATAAGGCAAAAGAAAGTAACTATAAAGATACAGTTGTAATTGAATCAATATGGTGTCCAGCAGGTACTGATATGTCATGGCAGATAAATGTTGCTGGAGCTCCTTGTGCAAAATTTAATGTCATAGAAGATGAAGAAGTTTATTGTGAAGCTGCTATCATTGATATGAGTAAGTTTCTTACAAAATGAGTTATTGGGTTTATAAAGAAAATGGAAGAGTAATAGGGATGAAAGAGATACAAGCGTCTATTGATAAATGGACTGCTCCATGGTTTTTAAAACCCTATTATTCTTTCATTGAATGGAATGAAAAACGAAAACGATATAATTCAGCAGAAATAAAATTAAAGTCTGATAATCCATGGAATGATTGCTTTGTTAATTTGTGTCTTTACTTGTTTACATTTATTATATTTATGACAATTGTACTATCTATAATTATAGGATTAAAGCAAATATTATGATTACATTTGAAGAAATAGATGTTAATGAAGCGATGCTGCAAATATTCAAGACAACTAATTTTCCAATATTGAAATTACACATCGAAGATGAAGTAAACAATATTAATGGAAATATCGTTTATGAATATTTGAATGGTAAAGATCTATCAGGAAATATTTATACAAATGACGATACATCAAAGTATCAATGGATTGCAGTTATAAATGACAATAATATTGTAGCTTTACAATTATTACATTTTATTGAAGATGCAATTGAATTGGTAATATTAGAAAAGGTTGCAAAATATAATGTTCATAATATATTCAAGACTGTTTTAGAATATGTTGAAGAACGATATACACCATTTGAAATATTTACATTTCCTTTGCATAATAAATTAAAAGATGAATATAAAAAATATGGTTTTATTGAAGAAGATAAAGAATTAATTAAAAGATTATGAATAGAGATCAAATTGTAAAATTATATTTAGGAAATTGTCATTATGCATCAGTATATTTGCATGATATTAAAAATATGGAACAAAATGGTGCATATTGGTTTATTGAAATGAAAGATGGAGAAATTTATGAAGACTGTAATATGGCAGTTATAACAAGTGATCTGTTTGAGGAAGTAGGTTATTTTGTTGAAACACACTAAAAATTTAAATACATATAATATTTTTTATTCAATTTTATTAAATTTTTTTGAATTAGTTTATTAATATGTTCTATAATTTGAATATTATAGAACTTTTTTATATCCCTAACAAATATATAATAAAGGGATAAGTGAGTAAACAATTTAATTTAACAAAAGCTTCGCAAAAGAAAATAGAATATTTTTTGGAGTCAATTGAAGATAAAATAGAAGATCCAGAATTTTTTGATGAATTTGAAAGTATAATATATAAAGATGTTAAAATGATTAAAGATTGTGCTGAATCTGCTATTGTTGATTTTTATATTGATACTTGCAAATTTTTATTATCAAAATATGAATATGAAATTTATGATACATTTTATGATGATCTAAAGCAAAAAACAAGGAGTAAATTAGTAGATAAATATGTATCTAAAGCAACATTCGATAACAATATTGATATTTATTTTAATGAAGTAAAACGTGAATATATCTTACATCCAATGGGTGAATCTGAAGATATGGCGTTCATACCAGAAAATAGAGATATATTTATAAAGAATAATTTAAAACTTGTTATTGATTGTGCAAAACGTTATCAAAATCTTGGATTACCATTAGATGATTTAATACAAGCAGGTAATGAAGGATTATTAATTACATTTAATAAATTTGATACTGAAAGATCTAATCTTAGATTTGCTATATTGGAAGATATAAAGAAAAATGATAAAACATTTTTTACAAGATTAGATGCAGAAGAACTTATTAAAAGAAATTTCCAATATACTAAAACACTTGATGAAACATTAAAGAAAATTCCGGAAGAAGGATTTTCATCCAAAAAGGAATTTATTGAATGGACAAATATTAATGTTAAGAAGGCTTCATTTTCATCAATTGCGTTTGCATGGATAAGAGCAAATATTATTTCGGAAATTAATAAATTAGGAAAAATCATACGTGTTCCTAAGTCAGCACAAAAAGAACAACAATCAGTTAATATAATTAGATTAGATAGTGTTAATCCACATACTGATGATTGTTATCATGATAACCAAATATCTGAAATAGCCAATGATGATTTTGCTATCATGGATGAATCAATGGAAGCAATGGAAAAACAAAATATGTTCAAGGAAATTCTTGAAAAAGTTTTAAGTAAACTTCCAATGATTGATAGACGAATAATTAAGAAGAGATATGGAATAGATGCTCCATTCGCAATGTCAATTAACGAAATTGCTGAAAATGAAGGCATATCTCCAAATAAAGTAAAGTATAGTATATCTAATACATTAAAAATGATTGAAAAAACTGTATCAGGTGTAGATAAGCAAAATATTATCGAATTATTAAAATAAAAGGGAACTTAGGTTCCCTTATTTTTTCTTTATAAAATTTGAATATAACAAGTTCATATAACAAGTCTTTATGACATTGTGACATAAATATAAATTTACTTGTGAAATTTTGAATATTATATAAAAAATACTATATTATAATTGTAAATCAAATATATATAAATATGGCACTGAAAATTGGTTTTGCTCGCAAGTATTACACAGTTTGGGATTATTCAGTTTCTTATCGTACCGACGCTCGCGGTGTAAACTATAAGACTGAGCATTATGTATTTCTTCGCAATGCTTCAATGAACAAGGAGAAGGCACTTGCAAAATATCCCGATGCTGAGTTCTGTGAGGATCTTCGTGGTCGTACTCGTAGTTGGGATTATGAACAGCGTATTGTTGAGTACAATAAGTTCCACGTTGGCAAGTACAGTGGTCAGCTATTTGCTACATGCCATGATTATAATTATATGATGTGGTTCTACAATAACTGTGCAACCGTTGATCAGCAAGCTCATATTGAATTAATTCTTGTTCCTGAGGGATACGAGGTTGAGGAACATCGTTACAAGTCTGAAAATGGAGATTATTACAATGTCACAAAGCAGATGATATCTCCTGAAGATGTAAAATCAATTAAAGAACAGCGCGAACGTGAAGCTGCAATTAAGAACCGTTTAACAGACGGAACTCCATTGGTTGTAACATTTACAAAGAATCTTGATGGTAACGGTGAGTATTATGATCCTAATTTTAGCTTGGTAATCAAGTTCACCGAATTTGCACCTCATTACTATCAGGGATTTGAATACGCATTTCCCAAAGATGCTAAAGGTCACGCAAAGCGCGTTAAGAATAAGCAGCTTCTTATTGAGAAATATGAATTGCTTGAAGACGATAATACATATAACACCATTATTGTAAACGAATGGCGTTTTGCTTAATTTAGAAAATTTTATCCTTCATAACTATATTTAATATATAGATTTGTTTCTATATTAAGTATAGTTATGAAGGATTATAAGATAATAAAAACAGAAATATATAATGAACCTCATTATGTCGCTTATGAGCGACATCATTTGTTCTTTTGGAGAAAAATTAACGAATTTGGGGAAGAAGAGTTTCAGTCAATGAATCAAACATTAATGAAATTTATTGGAATGAAAATTGAAGACTGTTACATAATAAAAACAAAACATTGTAAATAATGGCAAAAAAGATTGAAGAAAAATATCAAGAGTTAAGTGAAGTACAACATATTCTTCAAAGACCAGGTATGTGGGTTGGTTCAACAAAAGTTGAAGAAAAGGATATGTTTATATATAACATAAAGACAGGCAAATTTGAAATGAAAATAGTCAATTATATTCCAGCAATGCTGAAGGTAGTTGATGAGGTTATTTCTAACTCTTGTGATGAATTTAGACGTAAAGATAATATGGGTCTTACAGAACTTTATGTTAAAATTGATAAAAATAATGGAGAAATCATTGTAAGAGATAATGGTGGTATTCCTATTGTTAAACATAAAGAAGCAGGAGTATATGTTCCTGAATTTATATTTGGACGTTTAAGAACATCTTCAAACTATGATGATACTGAAGATAGAAATGTAATAGGAACTAATGGTGTAGGTTCAGCTTTATGTAATGTATTTTCCACATTTTTTGAAATTGAGTCTGCTGACGGTAAAAATGAATTTCATCGTTCTTGGTCAGATAATATGGAAACACTTAATAATGATTTAAAAGTTTCTAAATGCGGAAAGAAAACACATTATACGCAAACACGATTTAAACTTGATTTTTCAAGATTTGAAACAGATAATAAAACATTTGATGATGATTTTATTAATATAATTCATAAGAGATGTATTGATGCTGCAGCTGCAAATCCAGGGCTTAATGTAATATTTGATAATACAATAGAAAAAGTAGATTGGAAGTTTAAGAAGCTTGATGAATATATTGATTTGTATTCTAATATACTTAATATAGCTGATAAGATACCATTTGAAAATGCATTATGTACTGCATGGATATTTCCTGATAGCTCTGTTGATGTCGGATTTGTTAATGGTGCTGAATGTTCAAAGGGAACACATATGAGAGCAATTCGTAATGAAATTAATCAAGCAGTTGTTGATTTTATTACAAAAAAAGATAAAATTAAGGATTTAACAACTCGTGGTGTTGATAATAAATATTCAGTTTTTATAAATATCAATATATCTAACCCAACATATGATAGTCAAACTAAAGATACATTAACTACTCCTATTGATAAGTTTTCAAAGGATGAAAAAATAAAATGGGAAGTTAGTGATAAATTTTTAAGTAAGATTACTAAATCAGAAATTGTATCACTTGTTAGAGATTGGTATAAGCAAAAATCTGCTGCTGAAGATGAAAAGGCATTAAGAAAAATTAATAGAGAAACAAGTAAAGGTTTGAAAAGACCTGATAAATATATTACTTGTTCATCAAGAGTAAAATCAAATAAGCAGCTTTGGATTTTTGAGGGAGATTCTGCAAAATCAGGATTTAGAGGTGGTCGTAATCCAGAATTTCAAGCAGGATATACAATGAGAGGTGTACCATTAAATTGTTATGGAATGCCACCACTTCAAATTATGAAGAATGAAGTATTTAATGATATTGTAACAATTCTTGGATTAAAGTGGGGTAAAGAATTTAATATTAACGATTTGAACTTTGGTAAGATTGTTATATCTACTGATGCTGATGTTGATGGAGATAAGATTGCTGCATTACTTTTGTTATTTTTTAATAATTGGCCTGAGTTAATTGAAAAAGGAATTGTATGTCGTAGTATATCTCCAATTATCATATCAAGAAAAGGAAAAGAATGTAGAAAATTCTACACAATGGAAGAGTTCAAAGCTGAAGAGAAAAAACTTAAAGGTTATTCTCATAAATATGCTAAAGGACTTGGTGGTCTTTCAGATAAAGAATCAAAAGAAATGTATCAAGAACCAAAATTCATGTATTTCAAAAAAGATGAAGCAGCAGACAGCATGTTTAGAAAATGGTTTGCAAAGGGAGATTCTGAGACTCGTAAACAAATGTTGAATTCGTAAAGTATGGAAAAAGTAACTAAAAGAACAATAACAAATTTTCTTAATACTGAATATCTCAATTATGCATTCAGTGTTTTAGAGGAACGTGCTATACCATCTGTTATTGATGGATTTAAACCAGGTGCTCGTAAGATTATGCATGCAAGTCTTGCGGGTACAACAAAAGATGGTAAATTATATAAATTATTGGCATTGTCAGGAGATGCAATGCGTGTATCATTATATGCACATGGTGACGCATCACTTAATGATACAATTGTAAGAATGTGCCGAACATTTACAGATAACTTAAATCCACTCGAATCTGATTCTCAGGTAGGTTCATTAAGAGATCCAAATTCAGCAGGTGCTCCTCGTTATCTATATGTTAAGCATTCAAAATATATGGGTTTAATATATAAGACTGATTATGACTTGTTAGATTTTGTATTTGAAGAAGGTCAATATGTTGAACCTATGACTTATCTCCCAATCATACCAACAGTTCTATGTAAGAATAATATTGGTGTTGCTGTAGGTTATTCAATGCATAATCAAGCTTATAATCCAATTGATATTATTGAAGCTTGTAAAGAAGTTTTGAATGCACGAGCTGATAAGAAAAATAAAATTACAGTAACTATTCATCCTTATATTAAAGGCATTAAAAAGGAAAATTGGAGATTTGAAGAAGGTGCATGGTTTAATTATGGAGAATGGAAATTAAATCAAGCAAAAGATTTTATGAACGTTACTGATTTACCAGCTGATGTATCATATGAAGATTTTGAAAAACTTCTAATTAAATTCAAGGATGAAGAGTTTATTAAGGATTGGAAAAATAAGTCAACAGATGGTGGTGTTAATTATGAAATAACATTCCCAAAGAAACAATTGGCTATTGAAATGAAAAAGGACCGTTCAGGGAAACGAATAGCTAATAAATTTAAATTGATAAAACAGGTTCCTGATGATTTACTTTGGTTACTTGATGAAAATCATAAGTTAAAAAAATTCTTATCAAAGAATGAAATAGTCGAATATTTTGTTAATTTTAGATTAGCAATATACACAGATAGAAAAAAGAAACTTGTAAAAATTCTTGAAGAAAGAATTAAGCATAACGATGAATTAGTTAAGTTTATTGAATTAGTATGTAAAGGTAAACTTAAAATTCGTAATCGTTCCAAGACAGATATTAAGGTTGATATGGATGGTTATAAACTTCCAATGGAATTAATTAGTACTCCAATGTCTAAAGTAACTATTGAAGAACGTGATGAGTTATTGAAACAGAATCAGGAAATGAAAAAAGAACTTGAATATATTAGAAATACAACAGAAAAACAAATGTATTTGAATGACTTGAATAATTTGAAGAAAGAAATTGAAAAGGATTTTAAGTAATGTATATAAGAGTAGGAACAGGTCATAATATGGCATGGGGAGATTGTCATTATTATGTATATCAAAAAAGAAAATCAAAATATCATAATATAATTGATGAACGTGAAGATGCGATAAAAGATGCAATTGAACGTCATAAGGAATATGATATATATGTATCAAGTGGAAATAGAGCTTATTTTAAAGTAACAATTGAACAACTTAGAAATATATAATATACAATAAATTAGGGAGGCAAATTGCCTCCCATTTTTATATCCAAAGCCATTTTGTTTCTGAAATTGTTGTTATGCGCATATTTTCTAAACCTTGTGAAATATAGTTTTTCATTATTTCATAAACTTCATCACTTGTTGTTGCAAAAACAGGTAATGCGTATTTTATTGTTTTAAATGTACCATCATCTTGAAATATATCTTCAGCAATTTTAACTGCAAATATTTTACTATCTTCATACCATTCATTTGCTGCTGGTTTAAATGTTTTCATTAAACATATATCTTCAACTTCAATATCTTTTCCAAGTTTATTAATTACTTTCATTCCTGCTTCAGCAAAATGTTGAGCTTCAGTAAAATATGTTTCAATAATTCGTTTATCTCTTCCATGAAGATAAACATTTCTATTTAATTTAATCTTAAAATACATGATTATTCAAATAATTGTTATTAAAATACTGCACGAATTGCATATATGTACCAACGGCAATTTTCATAATCATCCCAAATCGGAGTTTTACTTTCATCTATATCACACCAATAACCACTAAACCATACATATGGGCCATCTGTATACATTAAATCACAGGCTAATAATTTAAATCTACCCCATTCACCATTATTATTAACTGGGAAAAATATTGTATTACTATTAATATTAGATGTTAATAACATACCATTTGCTCCCTTTCCTAAATAATTTTCAACGTATGATACAGTAGTATTTTCTATTAATTCATCATAATCATCATGTGACGGTATTTTCCAATTACCACCCCAATTAACATGAGCTGCATCATCAGATAAATCAAGTGTAGTTTTATTATCGGTATCATTATATTTTGAATAATTTGGAAGAGAATATTCTCCTTTTACTGCATATATATCATCAATTAATGGATCATAATTTTCTGTATCTGTTGTAATATGATTTGTATTTCCCCAAAAATATGAATCACCATATTCATTTATTGCATTGGCACCCATATTATATGCTGCCCATTTTCTTCCACTAGGTAAACCCAAATCAACATATTTATGTCCGTTATATGCTGGATAATCTGGCTCAGGTTCAGTAGCATCTGCTATATCTATTGTTAAAATATATTGTCCTTCATAAGGTCTATATTTTTCATTTCCTGCAAAAATAACTTTAATTATTGTAGTTCCACTTTTAATAGCAGTAACAACTCCATTATTATCAACAGTAGCAACACTTGTATCTGATGAACTAAAAGTAAGTGGAGAAACTTTACAATAATTATAATGAACTGGAGCATTTGATATTATACCTGTAGCATATGCACTAAAAGTAGTAGTATAAAATCCTAATGCAGTAGTTAAACTAATACGCTGGTCATACCCATTAATAATATAAGGCTTATAAGTAATATCAAATGCCTCCTCAATAGAATTTGATTGAGTTATTCTATTAGCAAATGATTCTTCAGTTTTATCCATAAATACTTTTGTAGTATTTGAACCACCACCAATAACTACTGGATATCCAATATTACCTATACGTTCTAAAACTTCAGGTTCAGTTTTGTCATTAAAACTTTGTATGTATTTCATTTTGTATTTATATATATTTTTATTTTAATATTTCATCTAATTCATAAACTCCATCTTTAGGTTTGTTTGAAATAATATCTATAACCTTTTGTTCTATTTCTTCTAATAGTTCTGGATTATCATTCAATAAATCAATGACTGCTTGTTTACCTTGTCCAAGTTTTACTTCTCCATAGCTGAACCAAGATCCTGACTTGTGTATAATATCATATTCAATTGATTTGTCTATTATTTCTCCAAATCTATTAATACCTTTGCCAAACACAATTTCAAATTCTGCTTTTCTAAATGGAGGTGCACATTTGTTTTTAACAACCTTTACTTTTGTTAAGTTTGCAATTGCATCTTCACCATCTTTTACTTGTGTTGACTTACGAACTTCTAATCTTATTGATGCATAGAATTTCAAAGCATTACCACCAGTTGTTGTTTCAGGATTACCGAATAATACACCAATCTTTTCTCTAATCTGATTAATGAATATACATAAACAGTTTGATTTTTTGATAATGCCAACCATCTTACGTAATGCTTGTGACATCAATCTTGCTTGAAGACCAATTCTTGCATCTCCCATAGCACCTTCTAATTCGGCTTTAGGTATTAATGCAGCAACAGAGTCAATAACGCAAATTCCTATTTTACCGGAACCTATTAATTTTGTTGCAATTTCTAAACAGTCTTCACCACAGTCAGGCTGAGCAAATAATAATGTATCTACATCAACTCCAAGAGCAGCTGCATAATCTCTATCGAATGCATTTTCTGCATCAATGTATGCAGCCTTAAGACCCATTTTTTGTGCTTCAGCAACAGCATGAATCGCAAGTGTTGTTTTACCGCAACTTTCAGGCCCATATATTTCAACGATTCTTCCTTTAGGATATCCACCTATACCAAGAGCAACATCTAAAGACAAAGAACCGGAAGGAATAGATTCAATATCCATTACTTCAGATTCGCCTAAAAGCATAACGGTGCCTTCTCCATATTGTTTTTTAATTTCTTTCAATACTGCTTCTAATTCATTATCCTTTCCAAATTCCTTTTCTAAAACATCCTTCTTAGTCATAGTTGAATAATTAATTAATTTTAACTATATTATACATATTAAGTTTATATTGACTTAATAATATAATATATTTAATAATATTAATTTTTCACGCATAATAATTTTTTATGATACTATTAACAGATAATATTGTAGATGTTTTTAAGAAATTTAATCAATATACAGATGATTATCTTGGAGCAATGTATATAAATTTATATCATTCATTACCAAGAGCATATAGAGTTTATTATAATGAAAACGATGAATTAGAATATAAAGCTGCATCAGAAAATTTTCATACTGTTAGACGAAATGTTAAAACAAAAATTGACTCTAGAAAATTTTTACATAATATTGATAATGCAATTAAAGAATTAAATAATAAAGATCAAGAATATTTTGATTCAAATAAGAATATCCCATTATATAACGCAAAAGCATTTTGTTATTCACCTCATGAATATTTAGTACTTGGCTGTGATAATACAGAATTTCATTCTCATAATTTCTTAATGAACATTACATTATCTGATGATAGTGAAATGTCAAATATATATGAAGAGATTTTTTGTGATCCAAATAATATTGAAGCAGTATTTAATGGAATTAAAGGATATTTTGAAAAATCAACCAAAGAAGAAACAATTACATTTGGTATTGCATCAGTTGACTCTAATGGATCATTATATACTACATGGTATGATTATGAAACATATCATATTGATATAGATAAGAATTATAATGATGATTTTAAAATACCTTATGAACGCATGTGCTCATTAATTGAAGAAGATAATAATGCGGCATTAATGTTTTTATATGGAGTGCCTGGGTCTGGAAAAACATCAGTTATAAAAAATTTAATATGTAAGTATCCAGAGAAAGATTTTGTTTTCTTTGATTCAAATTTATTAATAGGGGTTCCACAAGATAAAATAATTGGATATTTTCTTAATTCTCAAAATTCAATATTTATATTTGAAGATTGTGAACGCGTGTTACAATCAAGAAACAAAGGGGCTAATCCAATGATATCTACATTACTTAATCTTACTGATGGTATTATAAGTGATGTTTTGGGTATTAAGATTATATGTACATTTAATACTAATATAATAAATGTTGATGAAGCATTATTACGTAAAGGCCGCTTAAAATTAAAATACGAATTTAAGAAATTATGTAAAGAAAAGGCAAGCGCCATACTTGGTGAGGAAGTAAAAGAAGATATGTCGCTTGCAGATATATATAATTATAAAGAAGAAAATGATTTCTCTAAACGAATAACAACAAAAATAGGATTTTAATTAAATGAATATACCATCATATAATATTAATAAAGCTATCAGACATTTAATTGCAATTATATGTTTCATTATATTTGGATTTACATTTTTTGATTCATTTCAATATGATAATAAGACATACCAAGTAATGAATTTAATTACATTTATTGCAGCTGGAATTTGGTGCATATATTCAGGAATTCAATTAAAGAAACATAAATTATGAAAATCTTTCCTCTAGCTCTTGGAAGTTTTTATATCTGATTAATTATATTAATTTCATATAAGAGGATGCTAGAAGAACATCTAGATATCATCATGAACATATTTACTATTAAAGTACCAAGTATATATTTAACATTTATTAAATAATGAAAATTACAAGAGACGAAATTAAAAGTAAAGTTATTAATACTGCATATTTTTCAATAGGAGATTATTTTGAGACTACAATGAATACATCACCTAATGATGGTGAAGATTTACTTTTATATAAAGAATTGAAATTTGATAGTTTAGATATTGCAACATATATCATAGATTTAGAAAGAGTAATAGGTGTAGAATTTAATAATGGAGAATATTTTATGATAGATGATACAATATTTAATGGAGATATAACATTTAGAATTATAATTGACTATATTTATAACAAATTAAAAGATAATTAATATGGAAGGCGAATTACTTGGAAAAATATCTAATGATGGAAAAACTGCAGCATGGGCAGTTGAAGGTAGAGAAGCAAAGACAATTCAAATATGGAATAAGCTGCAAGAACCAATTCCTGAATATTTACTTGAAAGAATTAGAACAGCAGAAATAGCTAAATGTAAATCTGAACCGCTTTATCAATGGTCACTAGAAACATCATTGTCAATGGATTATGTTGATAAAGATTTGAATATTGTAATGTTAGCTGGAGATCCAAAGACTGGTGAATCTACATGTTTATTACATTCATGTGAAACAGATGAATCTGAAAAACGTATTGATAAGCTTATCCGTTTATTTGATAAAGAATGTGCTGGTAATAGAAAGTTAGAAGATGGACAAGTTGTTTCAAATGAGTTATTAACTGTTATTGCAAATGTTGTTGCAATGTATGCAGCAGTAAAACAAGAATATGAAGACTCATTTATGAGTTGTTTAAATTACTGGAAAGATAGAGTAAGAAAAAATCCAAAAGATTTTAATAAAGATAAACTTTAATTATGGCATTTAAAACAGGTGGATATAAAACAAAATACATAAGTGAATGTGGATATTTTCATGAAGAATTTATGATATATTGTGCAGTTGAAAGTGTAAGCGATACTTGCGTTTATAAAATGTTCAACGAAAAAGGAGAAGAAGTAGATATATCAATAGGAGCAGAAGATGATATTGAAGCCGTTGGAAAATATTCATTAATTGATTGCTTATATTACTTAAAGCAACACGAAGATAAACATTATAATTGGTCTGGAAACGATATCATTATTGAAGAAATGACATGGGAAGAAGTCAATAAAATATTTGATTAAACTATTTCAAACTGGAGATTACGCATATTTGAACCAATTAACAATTCCTTATTGTTTTTTGTTTTTCCTTTAAATATGATTTCATTTCCTTTTATATAAATATCCTTAATATTAACTACAACATTAAAATTTGGAAAAAATTCACAATCAGAAATGAAATGTATATTTTTTCCAAATATTTTCTTATATATTTCTCTAAAATTATAATTTTTTACGAATTCCAACTATATTTATATTATATTTAATAATTTAAAATAAACAATAAAATATGAATCAGGAAACTACATTTCATGTTAATTCGGCAATTGATGTTGCTGAGAATGCAAGTTATTCATTGGTAAATAATCAGCTTAAGAATGTTGCAACGGTTGTTATTCGAGATTTGAAGTCAACTATTTATTTCGAGGATGGACAACCTGAAGTGCATTTTGATGATTTTGGTAATGTTGTTGATTATGCAAAATCACAGGGTCTGACTTTTGTAAAACTAATGAGTGGTGATAACCGTTGGAAGGAGTATAATCCTAATCCTGGGAAGAAGAATATTGGTGACTGTACATTGCGTTCATATTGTGCTGCATTTAATATTACATGGGAGGAAGCATTTGATATTGCATCGGAAATTGCTAAGAAGAATTCAAGCATGATTCAGTATGTTGCAGATAAGGTATTGAAGGAGCATTTCGGATGCAAGGTTAGTGAAACATATAATAAGAAGACAGTTAAGTCTAAGGATAGAATCACTGTTAATGAGTTTGCAATGACTCATCCTTATGGAACATATATTCTTCATGTTCGTTCGCATCAAGTAACTATTAAGGATGGTGAATATTGGGACAGCTGGGATTCTGGTAAGAAGAAGATTGATGTTGTTTATGAATTAGATTAATAATTATAATGGCTGAAAATAAAGAAAATATTTGTTTTTGCTGTGGTAGACCCGAAAGTAAAGTTCCTTTGTTACTCAAAGGCAACTTTGGGTTTATTTGTTCAGATTGTGTAACGCATGCAAATAATGTGCTTGAGGAACGCAAAGAAACAGTGAATGAAAATTTGATGACAGGTATTCCTAAACCGAAAGAAATAAAAGAATTTCTAGATCAATATGTTATTGGTCAGGATCGTGTTAAGGAGCGTGTTGCGGTTGCAGTATATAACCACTATAAAAGAATTTCAACACCGGTTGTTAATGATGTAGAAATTGAAAAGAGTAATATATTATTATGTGGACCAACTGGAAGTGGAAAAACATTGATTGCTAAGACTGTTGCAAAGCTTCTTAATGTCCCATTTACAATTGGTGATTCAACAGTATTGACAGAGTCAGGATATGTTGGTGAAGATGTAGAATCATTACTTGTTAATTTATATCAAGCAGCTGATTATGATGTTGAAAAAACTGAACGTGGTATTGTTTTTCTTGATGAAATAGATAAGATTGCTCGTAAGGGTGATAGTGCATCATTATCAAGAGATGTATCAGGAGAAGGTGTTCAGCAAGCATTGCTTAAATTACTTGAAGGTAGTATTGTATCTATTCCACCAAAGGGTGGACGTAAACACCCCGATACACCACTTGTTAAAATTAATACAAAGAATATTCTTTTTATATGTGGTGGTGCATTTGTAGGTTTAGATAAAATTATTAAAAATAGATGTAATAAATCAGTTATTGGATATAATGTGGATCCTGGTGTTAAGAAGGCTGATGAAGAGTTTATGTCAAAATTGAATCCTATTGATATAAAGAAGTTTGGTCTTATTCCTGAAATTATTGGTCGTCTTCCAGTTATTACATATACTGATGAACTTGACAGGGATGCGTTAATTCGTATTCTTAAAGAACCAAAGAATGCATTGATTAAACAGTATCAAAGATTATTTGAACTTGACAATATTAAACTAACATTTACTGATGAAGCATTAGAGTATATTGTTGATAAGACAATTGAATATAAATTAGGTGCTCGTGGGCTTCGTGGAACAATGGAAAATGTTATGAATAAAGCAATGTTTGAAGGTCCATCATCGGATATGAAAGAATTGGTTGTTGATATTGATTATGTAAAAAAATATATTGAATAATATGGCATTTGTAGATTGGTCACAAGTTGAAGAAACTGATTATTCAACTCCATATAAAACATTCTTAGATTTGAAAGATGGTGATAAAATATATGAAATTAATTTATCAGAATTAATAGTTATTGAATATAATATTTATCATTTTCATTCAGAACTTAAAGAATATTATAAAGTAAAGAATAAATATGAAGTTGAATTCAACTTTAATCAAGATAGTAGAATAAATCCTATAAGAATATATGACGGAAATACTTATCTATCTGAAGCTTATGTTGATTATAAAAAAGGATATTATACAACAGATAAACGAATAGCTGATGTTATAATAAACATACTTAGAGATAGAAATAAAGTTCAATGGAAGCAATTTTCGTCTATATTTGGTAATCCTCTATCAGGAAAATATGAACCAAAACATATCGTATTAAATTAATAATATATATATTTTTAATATAAAATTTGAATAAAACAATGTTTGAAGGTCCATCATCGGATATGAAAGAATTGGTTGTTGATTTAGATTATGTTAAAAATCAAATAGGGTAATGCTACAAGAATGTAAACGATTTTTAGATACAAATATCTATCGTTCTTTTAATATACTTAAAACTGATTATGCAACATATTTTAAGCATTTTGATAAAGGATTTAAAGAATCAATAGGAGTAAAAATTGATAATATTTTAACAGAATGCATTAAATATATGAGTTATTCGTATCGTTCAAATGATTCAAAAGATAAATTAAATTATGCAAATAAAACATATGATTTGCTATATGAATTAGAAATTAATTTTAAAGGTTTATTTGAATCGTATAAATGTATTTCACAATCTCAATATACTTCATTATGTTTTACTTGTGGTAAAATTGAAGATCAGTTAGATAAATGGATTAAGTCACTTAATAGAAAAAATAGCCGATAGAATAGATACGTTTGTTCTATCGTTTCTTTTATAATGAAATGAGTACTACACATATTTATATGTTACTTCGCAGGATAGTACATGAAAACAAATATAAGTTCGTTAGCTAATAACAACTATTGGAGTTCTACAGAGTATAATTCTAACAATGCATACAACGTCAATGCTAACAACGGCAACATCAACAACAACAATAAGAACAATAACAATTATGTTGTTGCTATGCTTGCTTATTAGTTATTTGTTTAGTTATTACGCCACACTTCGTTATAAATGAAATTGTTATAATGTTTTATGAATTTGTATCTTTTGATGAATTATATCAAGCATATTTAGATTGCAAGAAAAGAAAAAGGTCTACTCATAATTGTGAATCATTTGAAATAAATGAATGCAAAAATCTTTATATTTTATATAACGAATTAAATAATTTCAAATATAAGATAGGAAGATCTACTGCATTCATTTTTCATGAACCTGCAACTAATCATTATAGAGAAATATTTGCTGCTGATTTTAGAGATAGAGTTGTGCAGCATTTAGTTGTTAATAGAATTATTAATATATTTGAATACGAATGGACTGATTATTCGTTTTCATGTCGAAAAGAAAAAGGAACTTTGTATGGAGTAAAATGTCTTTATAATGATATTAAAGAAGCATCTGAAAATTATACAAAAAATTGTTATGTAAGCAATTTTGATATTTATTCATTCTTTGCATCATTAGATAAAGATTTATTATATGATTATATAAAACAAATAATATATGATAATGATAAATTATTAACAATTTATAATAAAGAATATCATAATAGAAAAGATACATTATATACTATTTATTTAATTAAACTTATATTATATAATGATCCTCGAAAAAATTGTATATTCAAACAACCTAAAAGTTTTTGGAAAAATATACCTCCACATAAATCAGCTTTCCATGCAATAGATAAACATTATTTAGCTGTAGGTAATATAACATCACAATTATTTGCAAATATATTTGTGGCAAGAATTATCAATATATTAAGATATGAATATGGAATACGATGTGGAATATATGTTGATGATCTTTATTCAATTAATATGACATTAGAAGAATTTGAATTAGTTAAAGAAACATTAAATATAGAATTAACAAATAGACATTTAAAATTACAGCAACAAAAAACTCATATTCAACCCTATCAGAATGGAGTTAAATTTATTGGACGAATAATTAAGAAAAATAGAATATATATATTAAACAAAACAAAAGGAAAGTTTATTAAACGACTTAAATATTTTGCAAACGAATATGAACAAGGAAAATTAACAATAAAAGATTTAGAATATATTGTTGCTTGTATTAATTCATATCTTGGAATGATGATACATTGTAATTCATATAATTTAAGAAAGAAAATATTAAATGATATAAAATTAATGCCATTTGGTAAATATTTATATACAAATGAAAAATTGGCAAAAGTAATGATTTATCAAGATTATATTGAAATACATAAAAGAAAACATAAATATTATAGTCAAGTAAAACATAAGAGCGATGCTACTTAAGTAGCATCGCTATAAACATATTCACATTTTGTCTCAAGACAAAATGAAGGATATACAAGTAGTATATCCTTTATGAAGATGAAATGTGGCGTAATAACTAAACAAATAACTAATAAGCAAGCATAGCAACAACATAAAAGTTATTGCCCTTATTGCCGAGGTTGATGTTGCCGTAGCTAGCATTGACGTAGTATGCACTGTTAGAACTATACTCTGTAGAACTCCAATAGTAGCTATTAGCTAACGAACTTATACTATCTGTTGAATATACTGCAGCTATTTGCGCTAACTTTGCATTTATTGCTGTTTTTTGTACTATAATCATACACATCTCTCCTGATGCGCCAAGATACCAATCTCCTGCTTCAGTACCTACTGTATGATAACGAGCA